>LNAP01000937.1_pt1 | contig 31868 bp, 38 predicted proteins | sample 602601 | NCBI WGS metagenome assembly LNAP01 (sample SAMN02440304, study PRJNA202911) | soil metagenome | biome: Subtropical and temperate rainforests or woodlands; isolation source: soil samples (1 kg each in a 20% v/v slurry with milli Q water) were... ...
AAGGTCGGTGAACTGCTCGACCTCTTCTCCGCGCAGGAATGCGCCAACTATCTCAAAAATTCAGGCTATGTTTCCGTATAAAAACAGCACGCTCTAGCGCAGCGCCGCAGCGGACCGAACCATGAACGACTGTCACCCACCGCGCCAATCGTAGCGATAAGGGGGGCTGCCCCTCGATGCGCCTCGTAGGCGCATGCCCCTGAGAAAGGTGGTACGAAGCGTGGTACGAAAGAAATGGACGTCAAGCAATTTGGCGAAAATTGCCTATTATTTTTTGGTAGCGGGAGGGCGCTTCGAGCAAAGCCACCCCGGGGGGACTTTGTTGGTAGCGGGGGAGCGTTTCCAACGAAGCCCCTCCGGCAAATCCATGTCATTTTCGGTATTCGCGGCCAGGTCGGCTTAACACACGAAGCCCGCCTTATCTTGGTTGCGGGGACCGGCAACAGACGCCCCCAGAGACTTAGACCGCTGATAATTTCGCTGATTTGCAAGCGATGAGGGGCCATCCGTGCCTGGCCATAGCTAAGCTGTCGCGCAACTGCAAGATAGCCGCGTTCAGTCTAAGTATTTGATAATCTTGGTTGAGCGCCTAAGCTAGCATCTAACGCCGGACGGGATGGCGGACATTTTTCTATTGCCAAACGAATCGGATCGGCAGACGGTTCAGACGTTACTTGGAAGTATCTGCCGAGCAGGTCACTGACAAAGCCTTGTGAACGTTTATAGTTTTCTGCTTGCCGTTCCGTAGGGTTCTACCAACAGGCCCTTTCGGCGGGACGGCGAGTGCACGATCGAGGGGTAGGAGCCTCTGTCGTGCAACCCTGACGGGGTCGCAGCTAAGCGGCCTCGTAAGATCTGAGACGCGAGCTGCGGCCCCGCGGGGCCTCCTTAATCGGAATTGCGCGAGCATCTTGGTGCAGGGAAGGAAAGCGCCCGTGATTCGCCTCGGCGTTTCACGGGCGTTTTTTTCACCAAGTTGTTGATAACTCCATTTATTCAATTTTTCCGAATTATTTGAGGCGTGCGAGGCACCTTTCGAATTGACGCACGACCCCACACGCGAGAGTCTAAATACATCGATGCGAGAATGCATTGATGCGGGGTGCTCCTACACATTCCCGCCGAAGAAGCCTGTTGGGAGTCTTTTATCTCCCAACGTTAAGACGATAGGACCGCGGCTCGCGTAGCGGTTCGCTACGGGATGCGCCATGGCGGCGTTGCACGCCCGCGGCTCCTATCGTCTGCGTTGGGGCTCTCAGCAAAACCCGAAAGATCTGTCCCGTCCATGCTTCGCATGACGGAGGAGGGATAAGCTATGAGCTCAATTGACACTGATACGCGCCCCCACGATGACTTAAAAACTGAGGCCGACGCTCTTCTGCAAACTGCAACGCGATCGGTTGTTCGGCCCATTGCTGATAACGACTATGTCGAGATCGACTGCAGGCACTGGCTTCCGGACTATCGTTTCAGGGTGGTTGAGTAACTGCGAGAACGCAGATGCTCTTCGAGCCTCGCAGGGAGCCTTGGGGATGCGAGCCGGTCGGACCACCCATCGATGTGTCCGACCGGACGCTTCTGGCCGACGTCGGCAAGCGCCTCGGCAAATTCAGCGGCCGCAACTACCGGCGCCTCCATCAAGAGAAGCTCGCGGTTGCGGATAGCGTGCGAGCTGCCGGCCGCGAAGACACTGCGACTCTACTTAACAACTGCTGCACCAGCCTTATCGTAGATCGATACGAGCGAGGCATCCGGGTTCGGGGGCTGAACGAGTGCAAGCACCCGCTCTGCCCTACCGCGCAACTCGCAAAGCAGCGGCGAACCTACAAGCGGGTGACAAGGGCGCTGGAGCGCTATCTCCGCCGCAAGCCCGACCTGGTCGGCATCTTTCTGACGACGACGCTTCAAAGCTGTCCCTCTCACGAGCTGCGTTACCGAACCGGCGAATTGATCGAAGCCTGCTCGCGCCTCATGACCTACGCGCGCGTAAAGCGGGCTGTTGTGGCCTATGTGCGGACCATCGAGTTCACCCGCAACGCGATCACGCAGCTGTGGCACCCGCACGCTCATTTTCTGCTGCTCGTACCTAGGTCGTACTTCGCCAAGGGCAGCAAGCTCTACATCGATCAAAAGAAGAAGCAATGGACCGCGCTTTTCAAAAAAGCCGGCCGATTGACCTATGAGCCGATTGTCGACGTACGCGCGGCGAAGGGATTGACATCGCCGCTTTCCGAAAGCGGCCACAAAACTCTTCGCGAGTTGGTCAAATACCAGATCAAGCCCGGCAGCCTCGTCTACTGGGATAAGGGCGAGGCGCACGCGGTCGGCCGACAGAAGCCCGAGCTGTACCGCAAGACCAAGGGCGGGCCTCTTGAGCTGATGTTCGACGTGCCGGTGATGGCCTTCGCCGACGCTGTCAAGGGTCGGCACCTGGTTGCGCTGTCGCGCAATCTCGAAGCTGAAGACGATTTGGATTTCACGGACGACCCCCGCGAAGCCGAGCTCGAACAAACGACCGAAGATCTCGGCCGGTTCATCTGCTCGGAATTCTACGATTGGTGCGGCGACGCCCGCCACGGCGACTTCTTTCTCGTCGGACGTTCGTTCGACGAGCCTGGTCAACCCAAACGACGGGAGGGTTTTGCCATGGGCCCGTGAGCACGCAAACCTGCGACTGAACCACCCTCCCCCTTATTAAAATGAAAGAAACACCATGACTGGAGTGCAGACTACCGAACAGTACGACGGACAAGTCATCGTGAGCGGCCTAAGCCGGGGCTTCCGCGAAAGCCGCGATCCGCGCGGCCGGGTGACGGGCCATTCGTTCCAGGTACTTAAGCGCAGCAACAACGGATCGGTCGAGGTGATCACGGTGAGATTGCCCGAAGGGCTCGACCCCGCGACGTGCGCTGAAGGCAAGTACGTCGAGATGGTGGTGGATGTCTCCTCGTTCGAGAGCACGATCTACTACCGAGGCGTCAAGCTTCTGACGAAGCCGGAAGCAAAGCCCGAGGCGCCACGGCCATCCGTCAAGCCTCAAGGCACCGCTGCCTAACGAACAGGGGCGCGCCTCGCCGACGCGCGCCCCTGCCTTCTTCAATTGGTGGAGCTCGACAATGCAAGCCTACTTAGGAGACGAAATGGCTGAATCGATGGAGCACAAGGAAATCCTTCATCGCCAAGCCATGGACTATTACAACCGCTGGCAGGCCGACCGTAAGCGGAGGCTGGCGGAATACGACGCGCGAGTGGAGGCGTATCACGCCGCCCTCGATGAGGCCCGCCATGAGGTCGAGGTACGCGACCGCGCCGAATACGCGGAATACCTCCAGCGCGCGACACAGCTCGCGGCGGAGTAGGTGACAACAGGCCGGGCAATCACGCCCGGCCTTTTCATTTATGAGGATAGCGAACATGAGTCTTAAGTCAGCCCAGCGTTACGGCGAGATGATGCGAAAAATAAGGGAGCAGGAAGAGCGCCAGGCCTATTTGAAGACCCCAGCGGGCCAGGCTGAACTCGCACGGCAGCAGGCAGAACACGCCGCTCAGGAGGCTCGTATGAGACGCTTGGAAACACCGATTCCGCTGGTGAAGCGCGGCGACGGCATCGTCTTCGGGACCAGACTGAGGACAGGCGAAGATGTCGCGGTACCGATAAGACGCTTGCGACACATGCTGATTTCCGGCGTTTCCGGCGCGGGAAAGTCCGTATTCAGTCACAGCCTCATCTGGCAACTGCTGCAGTCGTCAGAAACCGATCGTCTGGTGCTTATCGATCTCAAAGGCGGGGTTGAATTCGAGCGCTACCGAACATCCGCCAAAGTCGAGGTCGTCTGGGATTTCCCTGCGGTCGAAAAGGTCGTCAGCGGTCTGATGTACGCCATGGGCGAACGCCAGGAGTACATGCGCAAGAGCGGCCTGCAGCACTGGGATAAGGGCCGCACGTTCGTCATTATTGACGAGTTCGCTGAAATCCAGGGCGAGATCGACGCCGCCGAAACCAAAGACGACAAGATCATCGCCAAGCGACTGACCGCCAATCTGATTAGCATTTCTCGGCGGGCCCGGGCTTTGGGTATCGTCCTGATCTGCGCCCTTCAGAAGGCAACGACCGACGCGATGCCGTCTTCCCTCCGGAATAACCTCGACTATCGCATCGTGTTCAGATGCGCCAATCGATTGACCGCGTCGTCGATGCTGGACGACGTGGACAGCTTGCCGGTCGATCCCACCCAGTTGCCGACAGGGCGCTTTTACTTCTACGACGCCAGCCGGGGTGAGAAACGGCTCTTGCAGTCTCACATCGCGCCAGGCGTGAACCTCAGTGACTATTGGTAAAAGGAGAGCGGGTGCGGAGAGCGCGGCCGCGCAGCGGCCGCGCCGACAGCGCCCGCTCTTACGTACATACCTAAGAAATAAATCGAGGGATTCATAAGCCTAGGGCAAGCTTGGATTGGCGGAAAGGCGCAAACCCGTCGCGCGCAGTGTAGCTCGAAGGCAACGCGTCCGCCCGGTGTGTGCGTGAGTGATAGGCAGCAAAGCCGGTAGCGCCGACAATGAGCATCACTAAGAGCGCGAAGCAATCGACCGCGAATTGGCGGCGGCGTGCTGTTTCTCGATTGGCACGCATGGCCTCGGGGGTTGGTGGGTCCGGCTCATAGCCGAGTTGCCAGGGAAGGCGCACGGGACGGGGACGGGGTACATCAACGCCAAGGCACACGCCGCCAAAGTCCAAATTGTTCGCGAGCACTAGGCGGATGTACTTCGCCAGCGCGTCGTCATTCCGGCTTGGTGGGGGGCTGTCGGCCGCGTGTTTCGCAAGCCAGTCGCGGACGTCCTGAAGGCTTTCTGGGTCTGTCCTGATCGTCAGGGTCGTTTTCCAGGTCTGTAACTCCATGGGTGACACTTTCTCGTTGGTTTTTGTTTATAGTCAGGTGGAGCAGCGACCGACCGGGCGCGCCAGCGCACGGGCGTAAGCTGCATTTTCCTTGATACTTGGATCGGCTTGGCAGCCATCAGCGCTTGACGTAGAATGTGGGCGCGGCTTCGTCTGTAACCGGAGCCTTCGGGCCCCTGACAAGGGGCCTTTTTGCTGGCTCACGGCCAGTCCCCACCTTCATCGCCTTCATCGATGACGCCCGGGCATTCCTGGCCGTCGTCAGCCGGGCGGAAATTGACGCACAACCCACCGCAGTCCTGTTCGTATTCGGCGTGGTCGGAGAGGATGCCGTAGTGGTCGGCGAGAACCTTGGCGACACGCGCCACGGCGCTTTCCAGATCATCGATCAGGGCACGCTGCCTGGACGCATCGAGCGTGGAGCCCACGATCGCATCACAGAGGTCGTTGACGTCGAGTATCTTGGTCATGTCGGCGCCTCCTAATACTCGTCGGCCCGCATTATGGTCATCACGCGCTGGGTCACGGTCGGATCAGCTGGATCGGGCGATGCAAATCTGCCGCTGCAATCGTAGTAATCGATCTTAAAAAAGAACCGGGTCGCGTCGAGCTCAATGCTGCCGAAGTCGTGCTCTCCGTGCGGGTCATTGCCCCGGGTGAAGCGGTCGAACGTGCGGACCAGCTCTAGCAACTGAGCCTGGCGCTCGATCGGCAGGCTGGTGACGCCGGGCGTCAAGAGGACTGTGCCGCCGAAGACAAGTGCCTGGCGAAAGCTGTCGTTCAAGCTGCGGATTTTGATGGTGTCGGTCATGTGAGGATCTCCCTTTGGTTCTCGGCTGCGCCATCGCGGCCGGTCGGGAGAATTCAAAGCCCGCAGCTTCAGCGGGCAGGCATAGGGTGGGTTCGCGCGAGGCTCCGGCGCGCATGCTTTGCGCGTTGGATACGCGTGGATGCCCTTGCCGGCACGCGCTGGGGGCTTATTCACCCGACCTTACCGGCCGGGTGGTGCAGCTCGTTGAGGAGGGCGGCACATGTCTGGGACCATCACGCTAATCCCACTTGGATGGATCGCGTTGGCGGGTCACCGTGTAGGTCTGAAAAGCCAATCGTGCCTTATAGACACCAACGGTCTTAGCCTGGTCGCCCAGCGCCGCTAACAGCTCCTCGCGAGTGACCGTCGACAGTGGTCCGACAACGACCTCTTTCAGCGCCATCTTCGGGGAGAACTCCGCGAAGTACAGCTTACTCGTCGGGTCTTGATCCTCGAGCCGCGTGAAGAGCCGCACCTCGTTCTCGTACCGCCAGTGCTGGTATTTGGTCGAGAGGACTTTGAGTATTTCTTTCTGAGCTTCAAACCCACCGCCTTCGATGACGTCAACACGCGCCTGAAACCGCTTCGCGGTATAGCGCACCTTGGTGAGCAAATTCGCGGGAATGTCGAACCCAAAGCACAGGCCGGTATGCTTCACCGCATAGTGCGACCATTGCACGGGATTTTTCCAATGGCGACTGAAGCAGAGCATTCCGAATGCTTGGTCGAATTGCATGCGCCAGACGCGAAATCGTGCCCGAATCTCCTTGTCGGTCGATGAGGGCAAGAGCTCAAAGGGATCATTGAGGTTGGCAATGGTCGCAATCTTCAGGCGTCGCTTGCGAAGATCATCGAGCCCGTAGTCACGGTCAACAAAATGATAGACGCGTACCTTGGCCTTGCTCTTGGAAAATGCCATCCCGTTCCCCGTTCCGCCGCGAGTTAAACATCGTCGCAAAAGCACATTCTCGCAAAATCGCAATTACGCCGAAGCGGGAATTGGCTCCTATAGACCGGCGTGGGCTATTTCTTCGCAAGAAGCTTGAGTCTGCTGTTCAAATGCCCCGTTGGCAGGCGGACGAGCGGATCATTCAGCCACGCCTCCAGGCATTGAGCGAGCTCCAAGCTGGCCAGCAGGCTGCGGCTGTGGATCTCGTCTGTCACCCAAATGACGCCGTGGACCTCGCATCCCTTGCCGGTGGCTACGTTGCGAAGCTCGGCGTCACCGGTGAGCAGGATCGAGTTTTTGTGATCTTCCGCCAAGACCAGTGAGAAACAGTCTTCCGCCGTCAGCTTGGCGTATTGCGAGCGGTGCGCTATCGCGCGGCCGACCTGACCGGAATCAAGATCGACCTGCACAAGACCGGCGCCGGCGAAGCGTTGCCAGTCCGCGGCCGTGAAATCGAGCACCTCGTTATGGGCAACGGGTAAGGCAACCACAAAGTCGTAGGGCAGCTGAAGCATTACCTCAACCAGTCCAACCTTGTGCAAATCGATCAGGCAGGACGCGTCATTAATGACGACGCGCCTGACCGTCTTTCTACCCTTTGAAGGCGCGTTCGACATCGGCTATTGGCCGTCTCAGCAAGGTGGCAGCCTTGGTCGAGGCGATGAAGCCTTCGGCCAACGCGCGATAGACGTGCGACTCAAAGCGCTGCGGCTTTTCTAGCCTCGCGGTTTCTCCGTCCTGCTTGAGTTCTTCTGGCTCTGACTTGAGCCACGCCCGTGCCGGCGTACGGAACAGGTTTTTCAGATTGGCCTCTGAGATAATTCCGACGTCTTTGAGGCGATACAGCAGCGCCCACATCGAGATGCCGTACAGATGCTTCAATCGGACAAGCTCTTCATAAGCAAAGGCCGTGCGGCCCGTACCGACTTCTTTCCTCAGGTGATCTGCGGGGACCAGAAATGCGGCCGCAAACCTGTCTATGGCTTTTTCGAGCTTCGCGCCCTTGCAGTCGCCGATCACGGCATGCCCCACTTCGTGGGCCAGCGTAAAGCGATTCCGCTCAACGTTGACGTTGCGCCTGACCACCACGCGAATCGACGGTTTTCCCTCCGGGCGTTTGACGTGGCAGGTCAGACCGAAGAAGCCGTCATGACCATCGATCTCGATTACGCGCACGTTGCGCTCCTCAAGCAGCGCCGCCATGCTTGGAATCGGGTCGCCGCCGATATTCCATTTCTCGCGCAACCAGGATGCTTTCTCTTCGGCAGCATCCAGATCATCAATGTCCGCCGGTTCGATGGCGTCGAGGTCGCTAGGTCTTTCCGGTAGCGCCAGGATGTCCTCGATGGCCAGGTAGCGCTCGACATGGTCGATGACCTCCGCCTCGACCAACGCGCGCTCCTTCTCGGACGTGGCCGACCGCTTGCGGAATTCCACGCCGTCGAGCGCGACCACCTGGTTGCTCATCAGGAAGTCGAGCGACACGCCCAGCGCCTGCGCGAGACCGACCAGCACGCTGGAGCTCGGCAGCATCTCGCTCTGTTCATACTTGTTGATGGCCTGCGGGGAGACCTTCGGGGTCACCTTCTCCGCCAACGCAGCCAACGACAGTCCGGCCCGCAATCGAGCGAGCCGGAGCCTTTCTCCAAACGCCATGGTTATACCTCTCCCATCAGACGGTTTACATTTGTGTTTTTAGATGCCATTTATCAACCGGGAGTTAAATATAGGTCTCGAACTGCATCTATATCAACCCCCTGTTGGCGAAACCTGGTCATGTGTGCGGCAAATCTACCCCAGAAGGGCTGAGTCCCGGGCCGTGGTCAAAGGAAAACTGAAGGAGATTCGGCCATGGCCGAGACGGAAGAGAAGGTAAAGACGGTCACCATCATCGTCGACGGCACCCCCCACGAGGTGCCGAAGGGCAAGGTCACCTACGCTCAGGTCGTGACCCTGGCATATCCCGACTACCCCCAGCATCCGGAGATCACCTACTCGGTGACCTACACGCGGGGGCACCATGAGGGGATCCTGCCGCCGGGCGGCAGCGTCGAAGTCAAAGACGGGATGGAATTTCGTGTTAATCGAACTGGCCAGTCATAACGACGATATCCGCCGTCTCCTCGATAAGGGCTTCGCCCTGAGGTATGACAGCGAGTATCTGGTCGTTCGCGACATCCCCTATCTGGACGCCAACAAGGCGCTCCAGATAGGAGCCGTCGTCACCAAGCTCGTGCTCGTGGACAAGGTCCGCGTCCAGCAGCAGGACCACCAGGTCTTCTTTGCGGGATCTGTCCCCTATGGGCTCGACGGCAACCCCGTCCCCAATCTCGGCGGCAGCACGGTGTCGCTGACGCTGCAGAAGACCGACGTCGTCGTGCAGCGGAGCTTCTCGAACAAGCCGGCATCGGGCCACTTCCCCGACTTCTTCGCCAAGATCGAGCACTATCTCAACCTGATCGGCGGGCCGGCGATGAGCCTGCACGGCTTCAACCCCTATACCTTCCGTGTCGACCACGACGTCATCGGCAACTCGGTGTTCAAGTTCCGCGACACGCTGACCAGCCGCGCCGAGATCGGCGATCTTGCCGCCGTGTTCAAGGACGAGGTCATCGCGATCATCGGCCTCGGCGGCACGGGCTGCTACATCCTCGACTTCATGGTGAAGACGCCGGTCAAGGAGATCCGCGGCTTCGATGGCGACTTCTACTTCGTCCACAACGCCTACCGGTCGCCGGGGCATCTTGACGAGCAGGACCTCGGCAAGGCCAAGGCCGAGGTCTACCAGCGGCGCTACGACAACTTCCGCCACAACCTCAAGCTCAAGCAGACCTACATTGACGGCACGTCGGCCGCAGACCTCGATGGCGTCACCTTCGCCTTCGTCTGCGTCGACAAGGGATCGTCGCGCGCCGGGATTTTCGACTTGCTGATCAAGCTGGGCATTCCCTTTATCGACGTCGGCATGGGGCTCAACCGCAAGGAGGGGCCGCTCGCCGGCACGCTACGCGCGACCTACTACCCGGCCGGCCAGGCTGCGGCGGTGCGCGACATGCAACTCGCCGAGCTGGCCGATCATCCCGACGACGTCTACCGCGCCCAAGTGCAGATATCCGAGCTGAACGCGATGAACGCCTTCCTTGCGGTGATGCGGTACAAGCAGCTGCGCGGGTTCTATCTGGACAAACAGGCGCCGTTCCACATGCTTTTTGATACCGCCGGGCTTAAGCTGTTCGGGCAGGAGGGGCCGTGAACACGATCAAGCTGGAGCGCGTGCAGTACATGCCAAAGCAGCTCTCCCCCGGCATCCTCTACGTGTCGGAGAAATATTCGGTGGCGGGCCACCTCTGCGCCTGCGGCTGCGGCAACAAGGTCGTCACCCCGCTCGGTCCTGCGGAATGGTCCTTCACTGAACGCGGCGGCCAGCCCTCCCTCTGGCCCTCGATCGGCAACTGGCAGCTGCCCTGCCGGTCACATTACATCATCAATCAAGGGCGCATCGACTGGGCGGGTGCATGGACCGACGCACAGGTGCTGACCGGCCGCAGCGCTGAAGAACGGCGCCGCGAGGCTTACTACGCATCGAAGCAGCCGACGGGTATCCTCGATCAGCTCTGGCAGTGGCTGGTACGCACCCTGCGCACGCTGTTCGGCAGGTGAGCCACTTGGGAATGGCTCACTCCGCCGCTTCAGCGGGCGTGCTCTTAAGCTCTGCAAATTTCGCCGCCATCGTGGGGTTACCCCGGGTCAGCTTCTTGATCGTTACGTCCTGCGCCTTGTCGTTCGCAAGGCGCAGGTTGCGATCCGTACCCATCAACGCATCCTTGGTCTTCTGCAGATGGTCGATGGACTTGTCGATTTCGGCGATCGCCGTCTGGAAGTTTCGAGAGGCGAGGTCGTAGTTCTTTGAGAACCCGGTCTTGAACGTCTCCAGCTGGGTCTCGAACTGGGTGATGTCGATATTCTGCGCCTTAACCAGCGCCAGCTCGGTCCGGTATTTCAGGGAGTTGAGAGAGGCATTCCGCAGCAGCGTAATCATCGGCAGAAAGAACTGCGGCCGGATGACGTACATCTTGGGATAGCGGTGGAAGACGTCGACGATGCCTGTGTTGTAGAGTTCGTTGTCCGGTTCGAGCAATGAAACCAGGATCGCGTACTCGCAGCCCTTCTCGGTACGATCGCGGTCAAGCTCCTTGAGGAAATCCTCGTTCTTGCTCTTCGTCGCGGTTTTGTCGCTCTCGTTCTTCATCTCGAACATGATCGAGATGAGCTCGGTGCCGGCTTCGTCCGCGTCGCGGAAGATGTAATCGCCCTTGCTGCCGCTCCGCGCGTCGTTGTCTTTCTCGAAATACGCCCGCGGAAACGCCATCGAGCGCACGCGGTTGAACTCGGTCTCGCAGTGCTGTTCGAGGGTCTCGCCGACCATCTTGGTCGAGAGGCGGGCCTTCATATCCTTGAGGCGCTCGATCGCGTCGTCCCGATCCTTGATCTGGGTTTCGTACTTGTCCTTGAGCGACTGCTCGGACAGCTGCTTTTCAAGCTGGACCTGCTTGATGCCGTTCTTCAGCTCATCGCGCTCCTTTTCGATGGCACCGACGGCTTCGGTCACGGCGAGCTTCTTCTCCAGCTCGACGGCCTGAAGCTTGGCCTTCAGCTCCTGGATTTCCTTTTCCTTGGCGGCGGTGATCTTGTGCTGCTCGGTGGCTAGAAGCGCCTCGGCAAGCTCGGAGGCAGCCTGCTTCTCCAATTCCGCTTGTGCGAGCGCGTTCGCCAGCGTGTCGCGCTCTTTTTCGACCGCACTGAGCGCTTCGGTGACAGCAAGCTTCTGAGCGACCTCGCTCCCCTCAAGCTTGGACTTCAATTCCTGAATTTCGGCATCCTTGGCCGCGGCGGTCTTCTGCAGATCGCCGCTGACCTGGGCTTTGGCCAATTCAACGGCGCTCTGCTTTTCGCGCTCGGCCAACTCCAGCCGTTCGTGCAGTTGCTTTTCAAAATCCCCGTCACGGACCTGCTTCAGAATCTCGGCATAGCCGGACTCATCGACCTTGAAGGCCTTGGTACAGTGGGGACAGATTATCTCGTGCATGGTCCTGGCCGGCTGGGGGCGCTGCTGTTGTCATTCGAACATGGCTGGGGCCGACAGAATCGATCCCGCCACCGAGAACAAAATTAGAACGCGCGGGTTCTCACGGTCAAGTAAAGCGCCGGAATTCCGGGCATTTTCGGCCGGAAATCCACGGTTTTCCGATCAGGATTGGGCAGGAGGCGTGGGGTCGCTAAGATTTAGATGGTAGCGCGTATGTCGAAGTTCGCCCGTTCTGGTCAACGCGCCTTTGGCGACGAGGTCCTGAAGGTCACGTGTTGTAGTCGCGCGTGGCGTCTTTGTGAGCGTAATGTAGTTCTCCGCGCTCAGGCCGCCCTTGAAACCATCAATCCCCTCTTTGAACATTCGGGCGATGACCTTCTCTTGGCGGGCGTTGAATTGCCCCCTCAGACGCTCATAGAACTTCGTCTTCGCGATGTAGAAATCTACTCGCTTGTTGGTATTTTCCTGCGCTTCGAGGATTGTGCTGCCGAAGTAAAGCAGCCAGTTCGTTATCTCCGTGCTCTTGTTGTTGCGTTCGAGGGCCTCGTAATACGCCTTCCTTTTGCGTTCGATCGTGTAGGCCAACGCAATGAGGGTCGGCTGTCCTAGATTTTGCGCGAGGGATTTTTCCGCCAGTGCGCGCGCGATCCGGCCATTCCCATCTTCGAATGGATGGACGCTGACGAAGTAGAGGTGCGCGAGGGCGGAGCGCGTGATCGCCGGCAACGGATGTGTACCGTCCGGCCCGGAGCCATTGAACCACTTTATAAATGCGCTCATTTCTGCCGCCATGCGATCAGAGGGCGGCGCCTCAAAATGAATTCTGCGGCGGCCGATAGCCCCAGAGACCACCTGCATGGGATCAGGATGAGTACGATAAGCCCCAATCGTCTTGATGGTCCGGTCCCCGCTCATCAACATGCCGTGCCACCCGAACATGGTCTCGTCGGTCAAGGACTTCGCGAAGTTGAGATATAGGTCGACCATCATCTGGGCGATGCCCCGTTCAGCAGGAGGCACGTCGGTTTCCTGCCCTGCAAGTCCGAACTGGTGCCGTAGCGACGACTGGACGCTGTCGCGGTTGAGAATTTCGCCCTCGATCTCCGAGGTCTTCAGGGCCTCATCGCTGATGAGTTCAATCCGCAGGTTCTCCTGGTCATCCGGGCGGACATGCTTGAACGCGCCGATGAATTCCCCTGAGCGGAGGAGGAATTCAGCCTCAAGCGGCTCAAGGGCCGCCGCGTCATAAGAAAATTGGGGCCAGGTCGGCTCTTCCCAGTTCCAGGGCATGAGTTATAGCGTTCCTTTCTATAACTCACTCTAGTGGGCCAAATGAGCTATAGAAAGCAATTCTATAACTCATCATCGACCAGTGCGTCATTCTGAGCACTCATCACTGTACATTTACTCATTTTATGGGTATTACTTAAAAAATGAGTAATAAAACGGCACCTCCTCCATACGATGCGCTCGGAAGGCTCCTGGCAGAACTCCGCCAAAAGGCAGGAATCGACAGCCAGGCCGAGTTGGCGACCCTCGTCAAAAGCAGCCAGCAAACAGTGAGCAGGTGGGAAGCGGGGCAATCGCGCCCGCGTGACCGGCAGATGCCCCTAATCGCCGCCGTGCTGAAGGCTGATTTGGCCGACCTCCTCGCCGCCGCTGGTTTCACCCGGAAGACGGTGGTGGTGAGTTTTGACCAGCCATTCCCGATTGACGGACTTACGCCAGACAGCTTTGAACGCTTCTGTCGGCACTTCTTACAGGCCATGTACCCAGAAGCCCGCGTCGAACATGCCGGCGGACAGGGACACACCCAAGATGGCCTCGACGTCACCGCCAACTTCCCCGACGGCACGACGTTCAGCTTTCAATGCAAGCGCGTCGATCAATTCGGCCCTCAAAAAGTGCGCGACGCAGTCGCCAAACACACGGCGGCGGCCGCGAAAAAGGTTCTGTTGCTGACCAAGATCGCGAGCCCACAAGACCGCGCGGTCATCAAAGACCATCCGGATTGGGAAATCTGGGACCGCGAAGACATCTCCTACAAGATCCGCCAATTCCCCATCGCCGATCAGGTGAGGCTGGTCGATATCTTCTTTCGGGGTCAGCGCTTCGCACTCCTCGGTGTCAATGAAGCAGGCCCCTGGGAGACCAGCGACGAATTCTTTGCCGCCTTCAACAACGCTGAGGGCGTGTTCAACCATGTCTGGAACCTCGTCGGCCGCCGGGGCGACCTCGACGCCCTGAAGCAGGCTCTAAGTGAACCGAGCGTTTCAGCAGTCCTGCTGATCGGCACCGGCGGGTCCGGCAAGTCACGCGTTCTCAAACAGGCCGTTGGGGCCTTCGAAGCCGACAACAAAGGCATCGTTGTCCGCTACTTGTCGCGCACCGCCGAGCTGACCAAGAAGAGCCTTGAGGAGTTGGGCGATAAGGAGAAATTGCTCGTCGTCGATGACGCGCACGACCAGAGCGATTTGCGAATGCTCTTCCAGTACGCTGCCGATCCTTCCAACAAAGCCAAGCTATTCCTCTCCTTCCGTCCCTATGGGCTCGACCACATCAAGGCGCAGGCCAGCATATTTTCGTTGGTCGGCCCATCCCTCAGGGAAATTGTACTGGAGCGATTGACCCAAGCGGAAAGCGAGCAACTCGCGAGTCAGGTCCTGGAGAAGCACGGCGGATCGATTTCCGCCGCAAAGGACATCGCCCGCCTCACGCGCGACTGCCCGCTGGCCACCGTTGTAGGTGCTCAAGTCGTCGCCAAGGAGAAGCGGCGGTTCGACTTTGCTCAGCACGAGGACACCTTCAGGACGCTGCTTTTCTCGCGCTTCCAGACCATCATCGCAGGACAGATAGGAAATAAGAGCGAAGCGGGAACAATCAAAAACGTCCTACGGATGCTTGCGCTTTTACAACCTATTCATCCCGAAGATTCGGCTCTCCTTCACGTCATCGAGCAAGTTGAGAACGTCAACCCTCACGATGCTAGCCGTATCATGCGCTTGCTGACCGAAGCCGGCGTGCTGTTTAAGCGCGGTGCGCAATTCAGGCTCTCGCCCGACGTCCTGGCCGATTACATCATTGAGGAGCATTGTGTCGGCGCACTGGGTGCCTCATCAGGCTACGCCGAGACCGTCTTCGCACATGCCAGCGAAAAACAAGCCGAACATCTCCTGATCAACCTCAGCCGACTGGATTGGCGGCGGTCAAATGGCGATCCCAGTAACAGCAAACTGGTCGACGGAGTCTGGAGTAAGCTCAAGCCGGAGCGCGATTACAGCGATCCACACATTAAGGCAGTTGCGGCGGTTGCATACTATCAGCCCTCTAAAGCAATCGAGTTTGCGGAGCGGTTGATTCACGAAGGCAAGTTTCTCCAGCAGCTTCCCGAAATTCTTCGCAACGCGGCGTTCAATTTTGCTCACGTGCGCCCAGCCTGCGAAGCCCTCTGGGAGCTGGGCAAGCACGACAGCCGCCCGCTTGCGCAGCATACGGAGCACCCGATCCGCATTCTGGCGGAATTGTGCGAAGTGCAACCGAACAAGCCACTAGTCTACAACGAAGCGATCGTCGATTTCGGGCTGTCACTCCTTGAGCGACCGGATGCATGGCAATACGCCTACACGCCGCTGGATATCCTTACACCTATCTTCGATACCGAAGGGCACATCACCGAATCCCACAATTTCTCGCTGACCTTCAAACCTCATTTTGTGAGGGTTGAGGCAATCAAGTCGCTCCGTACCAAGGTGTTGACCAGAATCATCGACCTGCTTTTCGATCCGGACATTCGTGTCGGCGTTCTCGCGGCTGACGCCCTGGCGAAAGCCTTCAGATACCCGATGGGCATGTTCAACAGCACCGTTTCGCCGGAGACCCGGGACGAGTGGACCGGTGTTTTCGTCGAAGGCTTAAATGCGCTCGAGGCCGCGCTCCGGGCTCGCCCTGTAGACGACCTCGTCCAGTTGTCGGTGTGGAAAGCGATCTCGTGGCACATTCAGTATGGGAAAGGCGACGCCTCTGACGCGGCACGCCGCCTTCAGGCAGGCCTACCCAATTCTCTTGGCTTTCGGACACTGACGGTGCTCGTCGATGGCCACGGCATCGAATTTCGGCGCATCGACCCAATCAAGCATCGGGAGAAGTGGGCCGCCCACATCGCTGCCCTGGTTTCAGAGCTGGAGACGACTTATCCCGACGCAGAGGCGCGTCGCGCGTTCGTCGGCGACCTTCTAGCGAGCATCTCCAGGAACTACAAACGATCGTCTGCGGTACCCTATACCCTGTATGAAACCCTGACTCGGTCATCAATCGAGTTCGGTCGGGCCACTCTGGCTAACGCCTTGGCCCATTCTGAGTCGGAGACTGCCCGCTTTCTGCCCGGGGCCCTGATCGCCTTATGGGATCACAGCCCGGACGAAGCACGCGCGGCAATCGAGAAGCTGCTTGCGACGGGCCGCGAACAATTCCTCGCCTCGGTTGCTCAGGCCTATTACCGGCTCTTTGCCAGCGGGCTCTACAACGAGGCCGATATCGCAATCCTGCGCTCACTGCTCTCGAACCCGAACGCCTCGGTCGTCCGGAATGCGATCAATGCTCTTACGAGCCTCCCTGAAGAGAACGTCAGCCTGGTCATCGAACTGACCCGCGCTGCAGATATCGGCGAATCTGAACAGCTCGCCGACGAACTGCTGACGGTCTTCTCGTTCAACGGATTGTTCAAACATCTGGCGAAGGAGGACGTTGAATGCCTCCTGGACAAGCTGATGGCAATTGCCGAGCTGGACGGTCACTGGGTCGAAGAGTTTCTGGCGCAGGCGTCGCAGGCATTTCCCAGGGAGACCATAAATTTCTTCATGCGCCGCGTTGATCGAGCTGGTGAGAATGAGGAATGGAAATACCGCCCGATCAACCATGGCCCCTATGGTCACGTGCCGCTCCGATTTCATGACTCCGGACTCTATCCGGAGCTGCTCAGGACGGTGGCAGAGTGGATGAGAGCGGGCAAAGGAAAGCCTTTCCTGTTCGGCTACCGTGCCCGAGAGCTGTTCGAAACCTGTTTCAGACCCTTCGATGGGGAGACCGTGAAGTTCCTTGAAGAATGGATCGCGACATCCGACGAGCAGGACCTGGACCTCATCGCCGGTATCCTCAACGAGGCGCACCATAGCTTCGTATTCACCCATCGTCCGTTCGTTGAGCGCTATTTGGCAAAAGCCAAACAGGTCGGCCCAGAGGCGCTGAAGCACGCAATCGGCGCCCTTTTTAGCTCGGCCATTAGCGGTGTTCGATCAGGCACTGCGGGAGAACCGATGCCGCGAGATATCTCCATGAAGGAGCAGAGCGAGCAGATACTCCAGTCTCTCCAGCGGTTCTCGCCGGCCCATAAGCTTTACGACGGAATTCGGAAACATGCCGAGGAAGGCCTTGCTGAGTCTCGGCACGTCAGGGAATCATTTGAAGACTGATGCTAGGTCAAACTGATTGACATGAAGCAACCCGACCTATCGAAGCTGCTCAGGGGCGATTTCAGGATGATTTCAGTCGCGAAGCTGATGAGCATGATCGCCAACAACAGAGGGCATTGATATGGCCGGCTTCGAGGACACTCGGCTTTTTCCATACTACCTCAACAGCCGGCGCCTCGGCTTGCTCGCTGACATCAATTTCGCAGTCGAAGCGCAAAACGCGCTCGCCGACAATTCGAGCGAACGGGTACTGGCAATGAGAGACGTTACCGTCACGGCTCAACAGCTGCTTCGCCAGGGTCGATTCCCAAACCTCACCGAGGTGGTTGCCACGAAGGACGTCGAAGGCAAACGCGTTCTGGGCTTTGTGTGGGGCGTATTTTCGTTTTCTGGCGCGGCCGAAGCGAGCAGGCGAGAGCAAAACGGAAAGCCGCCCAAGAATGCGACGCTGAGAGGAAACATCCCTCTGGCGACGGCCGAATACGAAATGTTTGGCGAGATAAGTAGCGCGCACTTCTTCTCCGACACGTCGGTCGGGGTGTTGAAGGGTAAGAAGCGCATGCTTGTTGCCGGCCACTTCGAATTCAACGGTCAAAAGGCGGAAGTCTTTCCTTACATCATCGGCGAAGAAATTGAAGGCGCTGTCCTTCCCATGCCCATCGCCACATCGATTCGCATCTATCCGCAGCAGATAGACCAATTCTCACGAATTGGGCAGAGGTCGCAGCCAACAGCCGCTGACCTCAGAGCAATTGAGAGCATGCCTGAAGCAGCGGTCAAACAGGCCTTCGCCGACATCATCGGGGAGCCTTACGTGTCTAAGGACTGGGGTGGCGAGAAATCTGACCTGCAGACCACGCGTTTGACGATCGACGACAAGCCGACGTCGGCAGCGTTTATTTTTAAAGGGCCATCCGTGCCTGGCCCACTTCATCCCGGCAACATGGGGAAACGCGGCGATCAGCTCATCCGTGCGTTCGAAGAGCCGGTCGATCTAATCATAGTGCAGCACTGCAACAAAATTGAGAATACCGTGGTTCGAATTACGGAGAGCCTTGCTTACGATCCGCGCCGGCCACGACGCTATTGCATCATCGACGGTGCCGAGACGGCTCACATTTTGTCCGCCTATGGCAAGTTGACCGCATAAGCGAAAGCTAGCGATTGTACTTTCTAGCGGTAGCCGCGCTTAAGCTTCTGCGTCCAGCTCAAGGCCATCGCGATATCAGCCCTGCCGCGGCTCCGATACGTTTCAATACGAACCGTGCCGGCACGGCCGATACGACCCCATTCCCTGACGAGCGAGCATTCGCCGAACAACGTTGGCTGAACATCCAGCTTGTAGAACCTCGCCATGTTGCGGTCGTTGTCGATGCGGGTGAGCATGATTGCAGTCATGCGATTTCCTCCTCTTGTTGGTGAACCTGCAGCGTGCGCGAAATCGTGGAGGCGTTGCAGCCCAGCAGCTTGCCGATCTCACGCATCCCCCGCCCTTCTCGCTGCAGCGCTTTGGCATGATCAACTTGCTCCTGGTTGAGCTTCGGCTTTCTGCCAAACTTGCGTCCGCGGCCTTTGGCGCGCTCCCTGCCCTCTTTCGTCCTGGCCAGGATGAAGGCCCGATCGAGCTGTGCGAACGCCGACAGCATGGTGAGCATCGCGGACGCGGTGGGCGTATTGGTGTTGGCCCACGGCTCGGAAAGCGATTCAAAGGTCGCGCCCCTCGCCTCAATCTCATGGACAATATTGAGCAGGTCGCGCGACGATCGCGCCAGACGGTCAATGCGGGTAACCGCAAGGATATCACCTTCGTCGAGCGCAGCGATCGCACGGGCAAGCTGAGGCCGATCCGCCCGCACCCCGCTCATCTTTTCACTGAAGACCTTGACGGCGCCCGCTGCCTTCAGCGTGTCGACTTGCCCGGCATGATCCTGCTCGGAGGTCGACACGCGGGCATAGCCGTATTTCACTGCAGGCATTCTGCTACAGACTTTCGCAACCGGGAAGGGCTAACGAATGCAATTGCTTCGAAAGTATCTACCCGTGTTGCATTTGTTTTGATTTACGCAACAGCCACTCGTCCCTAGCACATAACATCAATTGCCGCTGCGCCCACACGCTAAAGTGGACGCCGCCTCAACGAGGACCTTGCCATGAACGACAGCTTCGCAAGTATTCTGAACCGGCGATACCGCTGGCCCAAGGGCGGCGACCGCATTACTCAACATGTCGCCAAACCGACGGACGCTTATATCTCGCAAGAGCCGTATGAGCGGGCCATGTTCATCTGGAGAGGATATTTCAAGGCGGGGAAGCTGCTTGCTGAGGAATGCGAACGGCGCCCGTTCGAGATCAATTATCTCGTCTATCCCATGATGTTCAACTACCGTCACGGCCTCGAAGTAGCGATGAAAGAAATCGTTTCAGAGTACGGATGCCATGTTAACGTTCACCTTAGCGACGACAAAGACCACAACCTGCTCGAACTGTGGAAGGCGTATCAGCAGCTAAGCGAAGCGTTGAATCCTCAAGCCGGTGATAAAACCGATAGGGCGGTCGGCTTGGTGATCCAGGACTTCCACAGCCTCGACAAGGGCGCGGTCGCGTTCCGGTACTCGACCAACAAGAACGGTGCTAACTTCAAATTCGCGAGCGGGGTGGTCACCGTGGCCACGCTCAAAGACGTGATGGAGGGATGCGAGCACTACTTTGAGGGGGCGGACGATTATTATTACGCTATGGTTCAGAACGGACCTGGTCCAGGCGATTACTAGGGTTTCGAGCTAGGCCCCCCACTAAGGGGGAGTACCTGCTAGGGCGCTAGGGCCGGCACATTTCAAGCTGTTGGGTGACGGGGTTGGCGCGGAAGGTGTAGTAGTGTGCAGCGTCGCAAGGTTCGCTGCCGGTATTGTTGAGCGCCAGCGTGCCACTGATGCGCACGGCTCCAGACGACACGTCGGCGACCGCGTTGACGCTGCCGCTGACGATACGGTCGGTGCTGGCCGCAATGCCAGTGAGACCAGAGCCATTGCCGACGAAATTGGTGGCGCTGATGGTACCGGAGACTTCAAGGTTAGTGCTGGGTGTAACTCCAATACCGACGCGACCATTGCTATCGATGCGCATTCGTTCGGCAAGGGTGTAGCTGCCGGATGGCGTGGTGCTGAACACCAAGCGGGCAGGACTTGAACTGGCGGTGGTGTTCCCTTCCGCCTGGCCGGAGATGGATGCCCCACCCCGGGGGAGGTAACTGTAATCCATTAGAAACCTGAGCGTACCCATGGTGTCGTTGGTGCTGTTACCACCCGCGCCGTCGGAGGCCCGTAAGGTAATATAGGAGCCCGTGGGCGCGGCGGCGTAGTTGTTAAAAGTGGCCCCGATGTAATTGATGCTTGAATCATGCGAGAAATTCGACTGAAGGAAATCAATTTTGTTAGTTACGCTGACACCGTTGCCGACGTAGAGATTGCCGGCGCTACGCAAGTAAGTACCTGAAATCGATCCATTCACTTCCAGCTTAGCGCCCGGCGACGGGAAGCCGATGCCGACGTTGCCGCTGCTGACGATGCGCATGGCTTCGGTGCCAGAGGTGGTGAATGCGATGTACTGAGAAGTCGGGTTCTGATTGCCTGTGATGCCGTTATAGGCACTGCTCCAGAAGAGCCCACCGTTTGTGGGAGCGAAGAAACCGGATGCAGGGCCGGTTGCCGTGTAACCAGTCGCTGTGGTGGCGCCGCTGAAGTAGCCGCTCGTGCCGCTGATAGGCCCCGTGCTGCTGACGCCGATGGTGACCAGCCCGCGCGAGGGATCAAACCAGCCGGTGTTGGTGCCCGCCTGGGTGAGGCTGACGTAGCCCGTGCTGCTCACAGCGATCATGCTGGTGGTACCGGAAGTGATGCGGTCGGAGCTGCCTGCCGCGCCGATGTTGGTGAGACCGCTGCCGTCACCCACAAAGCGCGTAGCGCTGACCGTGCCGGAGACTTCGAGGGGCGTGGTGGCGGTGACGTTGTCGCCGATGTACGTCCAACTTGTAATCCGGGCGGTACCGCCAACGTGCAGCGTGGCGCTAGGAGCGGAAATGGACCAGGTGTATCCCTGGCCAACCCCAGTATTGCCGCTGGCGTTGATATACCAGCTGTCTCCGCCGTTGTTGACGCGCGCGCGAACGCTGCCACCTGAACCACTTGTTCCCAACAGATAGGTGTTTCCTGTTCCCCAGCGAAGCCCGCTTGAAGCCGCGCTCAGGTCGATATTTCCCGCGTCAACGATATATGACGCGGATATCGTGCCGGAGACTTCGAGGTTAGCGGTGGGCGAAGTGTTGGTGGCGAGCCCAATGCCAACCAGCGGAGGAGAGCCGGTGCTGCCGCGGTTGAAAGTGATGATGGACGTACTGATGGCCACCCCGTTCTGGTAAAGGTCGAGAAGCAGGTTTTTGTTGTTGTCGATGCGCCAAGTGTAACGGTCAAGTGCCGAAGTCTGGAATTCTAGCAGGCCAGTGCCAGGCGTATTGGCAGCCGTACCCTTGATGTGAAGGCTGCTGCTGGGCGAACTGGTGCCGATGCCGACGTAGCCGCTGCTGACGATGCGCATCGCTTCGGAGCTGCTGACTATGAAAGAAAGGGATTGATTGCCAGTCGTGCCGGTCCCGACAATTTTGGTGGTAGGCCCTGCTCCCCAACCAAGAATCTTGCCGTCGTTCAAAAATAAATGCGACCCAACTGTCAGGTTACCACCTATCGCTCCATCGTTTCCGGTGGCAAGTTTTCCGCTGGAGTAAAGCCCGGTGGCGCTGATGGGGCCGGTGCTGCTGACACCTATGGTGACCAGCCCACGCGTAGGGTCGAACCATCCGGTATTTACGCCACTCTGCGTAAGCGAGACAAAGCCGGTGCTAGAAATCGCCAGCATGCTCGTCGTGCCACTGGTGATGCGGTCGGTACTTGCCGCACCGACATTAGTCAAACCAGAACCATCACCAATAAATTGCGCGGCAGTAACACTGCCGCTGACGATCACGTTGCCTGCTGTCGTGAGACTGGGCGCCCAAGTTGGGCAGCCGATGTCCCCGGGCCGTGAGTGGTCACCGATGCAAAGCCGATTGGTGTTGTTGCCGAGCGTGGAAGAGATGGTGGCCATGTTGCCCCAGTCCTGACCCACGGCACCGCCAGCCAAAGAGGCCAGCATCAACCCGAGCAACACGGAGCGCATGCTCCGACAATAAGGCCAAGCCGCTGAACTGTATCGTCAGACGTCTAGTTTGGCGGCAGCGGTGTGGCAGGCGCTCATAAGAAGAAAGGCCCCCGGCGAACCGAGGGCCCTTCTCAGCATCAAGGGGTACATCCGCCTTTAGTGATGCCAGAACAGTGCGAGCAGCAAAACGATCGGCAACGGAATGCCGAGAAGCCAAAGCAAAGCACCTCTACCAAAGCCCATGTTGTCCTCCTCAATTGCATGAAGAAAACGCGCAAGAGCGCGCGCAGTTCCGGGCGAGGAACAAGCATCCCTGTCGCGCATTGAGTGCAAAACGGGAGGCCAGGATGGCAGTCAACAAACCGGTCGGCGACAATGCCCGCAAGGGCGCGGTGAAGAAGCGCACGCAATTGAAGAACCCGCTTACGAAAACTTCAACCAAGCGCAATAAGAAGGGCGGCCAGTTCATGGCCGTCAAGAAGAGCGCGAAGAAGTTTAAGGGCGTCCGCAAGGAGAAGTGATGGGCCGGTTTCTGATCGGCATCGTCATCGTCAGTATCGCGCTAATTCTCGCGGTGTACCTTCACGTCCTCGCTCTCTAGGACTTGGCTGACGTCAGGCTGCTCAAGCCCGTGGGCTTGCTGGCATTCGCAGGGCATTCCCGCGCCGCATTGGCAGCCGTTTTCATTCCAAGGCTGAAACGGGTGGTTCTCGCAGACCCAACCGAGGCCGAAACAGATCTGGCACTCCGGGTCGATCATGCCGCGATGACCGGGCGGTGCCGCTGATAGGCCTCGATCGCGCGGTTGGCGAGCATCAGCTTCCGGCGTTCGCCCTTGAGGACCATTTCATCGACGGTCCTCAGGAGGAAGCTGCTGGCTTCAGCCGCATTTCCCAGTTCGCCGGTACGCTCCAAATAATTCCAGGCGATCTGGATTGAATGCTCGATAAGCCAAGGAATGGGTTCGCTCATAAAGGCAGAACCTGCCGCGCGAACGTCCGTTCCTAAGTCGGCGGCTGCAGTCCTGGCGACTTCGCCCAATCGTCAAGATGGCTGGCAACGTCGGCCTGCCGAACCTTCTTGATGAGAGCATCCCGCTCGGGACCGGGTGGCAGTCTTGCGGCCCGCGCTTTTGTCTCTTCAGTCCAGGCCGTCAGCCGCTCTTGAAGCGTAAGCACTTGTTTGAATCGGCGCCGTTTCTGCATGGCGCGCTCCTTTCCATTGAGGAGGCGGGAAGCAACGGGCTCCCTCACACCGATACCCGCCGCGCACGCGGCGATAGGCATAAACTAATTACAGCGATAATCGGTTGCCCTAACAAAGATCAGTTTTTCAAGAGCCCCTTGAACGAACTCGCGCGCAACAGCCCTTCCGACGTGATGTCCCGGAATTCGATCTCCGCTGAAAAGACCGGCTCAACCCACGTGGCCTTCGGTTTTTTGAGTTGCTTGCTCAACTTACTCTTCGGGCTCACCACAGTATCCAGCGCTTGCCGGATCTTGCTGGACGTCGTCCGGTCCCAGCCCGTGCCGACCTTACCCATGTAAACCAGTTCTTTCCCCTCCTTCTTTCCGAGGTAGAGAGCGGCAACACCCGAAGGGTCCTTGACGAACCCCACGACGGGGAATTTCCCTTTCTGCACGGTCTTGATCTTCAGCCAGGCCTCGTTGCGCTCGGAGCGATACGGCGCATCCGCCCGCTTCGAGATGATGCCTTCATAATTCAGCTTGGCGGCAGCCTCGAACATGTCGCTGCCATTACTAGTCAGATGTTCGCTGTAGAGCGCCGGGGCGTCGATGCCGTTGGTATCGAACAGCTCCTTCAATGCCTCCTTGCGCGCAAGCTGCGGCGTTCCACGCAGGTCCTTGCCGTCCAACCAGAGAAGATCAAAGGCATAGAACAGCAGACGGTCCTGACGGCCGCCTGCGAGCTCCGCCTGCAATTCCGAGAAATTGGTCCGGCCTTCGTGAATAACCACCGCTTCACCGTCGATGATGGCCGGGCTCGGGATGTCGAAGGCACCCGCGATCACGGAAAAACGTTTGATCCAGTTGTGCCCGTTTCGGGTAAAGGCTTTCCGGCTGTCCCCGTCGATGTGGAATTGAACGCGGTAGCCGTCGTATTTGATTTCATGAAGCCACTGCTCTCCCGAGGGAGGCTTGCTCTTCAAGGTGGCAAGCTGCGGTTTGATGAATCCCGGCATCTCCGCTGCAGCGGTACGCACTCGGGGCTTGGCACGCTTGACCATTACGCTACTCAACAAAAGACGATTATCGAACCTAGCTTAAGAAACTCGGGCCGTGCGGCGTTCCCGTGGGCAATATCGACGATACGGAGCCACCACGGTCAGCGAGCGCCGAAAAGTTAGCAGCAAGGCAGCTCGGACCGCTTGACTCCATAAGAACAAAATGAGAACAATTTGCCGGTCCCATTGAACGCGGAAACGGCCGATGTCTCAAAGTCCCACGCCTATTCCGCAAGGCGAAGAGGACTCGCTTGAGGAATCTGTCGACCAGGCCCTCGCCGCGTGTGGCGGCGATGTCCGCGCAACCATCAAGGCGTTGATCGTGGCAAACCAGTATTTGGAATCGGAAGTTGCCGAGCTGATGAAGTCAGTCTCTCACGCGTATGCGCGCGGAAGATTTCATCCCTACAACGGCTAGGAGCGAAGGAGATGTCAGAAGTCACCTACTATGTCGCGTTGCCATTTGTCGCCGCTGACGACGGTATTGCACCTGGCGAGCCAACCGAGTGCTTCAATCCCAATGCGGCGGTCATGCGGGCCGAGGCGCTGTCCCGAAAGCCAGGGCATGTCGGCGCGGTCGCGTTTTCGCGGACGGGTGATCCGGCTTCCGGTGATTTCAGCGACGCCAAGCTGATCAGGAAATTCGGCGAGGTCCCAACCGACCTGAGTGCGCTTTAGCGCGATGGAAGCCTACATCCGCGCCAAGCCGGGCGGGTCAAGGCCGCGTAGCCCCCGCAGGGCTCGGCCTCGAGGCCGTCGGGACGGTGTGGAAGCCGAGATCGAATTATTGTTGGTCCTCTCCCTGCAAGTTCGATTTATTGTTGGTTCGGTCCGAGAGCCCGGAATTCATGTTGCTTGAAGCCTTCCCGGCAGATCTCCATTTTACCTACACGTTTCATTTCGGAGATTCGCTAATGACCACAACGAAGCGCCGCGGTCGCCCGCGGGGGACTGACTACAAGGAAGACTCAGCGGCCTTGGCCATGGTTGCCGATATCATGATCGCGAAACCCGGCACGCGGGCAAGCACGGCGATGCGCCAGGTACAGAGGAGCCGCCAATGGCGCGGAACATCGCCTGACGCCATCGTCGCCCGGTGGCTAAGGAAATGGAAGGCCGAAGGATCGACCCAGATTCACCTCGCTCGTGAACGTCGAGCCCCACGCCCCTCCCCCAAAACCGCAGACATCTTCGCGAGCGCGGCCCGCGTCCCGGCTATCTTTGACAGGCACGCGAATGCGTTTGAGGCGATCGCGCGGATGCAAAAAGTGCTGGACGATCCGACTCGCCGGGCGTGGATCACGGGTAATTTCCCGGTTAGCCCGCTGACGCCGTCCGCCGAGTTTCTCAAACAAGCCGAGCAGATGCGCAAGGCGATGGAGTCACCCGCGGTCAAAGCCATGGCCCAGCTGATGAAGTCACCGGCCATGTTCAAGCAGATGGAGTTCATGCGAAACTACATGCAGAAGGTACGGATCGCAGAGGAATTCCTGCCAAAGCTGCCGAACCTCAACTCCAAGCTCTTTTAGCCGCTTGCCGACGACAAAGGCCGACGCGAAGGCAGAGGCCGGCAACAATGCAGCCGCAAGAGCATCAGCATAGCGCCGCAAAGCGGGATGCGGGACCGACTGCGACGACGAGACCGGGCTGGAACGGCACCCGGCGCACGCCTCAGTGCTAGCGGTGCCGATAGGCAGAGGCTTGACCGAGTGCCTCCGGCGAGGAGTGCATAATGCCTTGCGTGAGGGATTGTGACCCGAAGGGCGGAGACAGCGCAGCGGCTCCGGGCAAAGCCTAAAGCCCGGCCGGCCGGACACGCCAAGCTCAAAAAGGGCCCTCCCGTAGGAGAGCCTTAGCATTTCGCAAACAGGATGAAGGCGGCGGCAAAGCGCTCCCGGAATCCGGCATCGCCCGGCAGCCCAATCGTCCCTTCGGTGACGAGCTGCGCCTCCGCCAGCGCTTCGACGGCCCGAACGAACTCATCCTTGCGCCACGTTGGCCAGGATGTCCTTTCGATGAGGTCGCGGAACGCCCTCACAAGCTCATTCGCTTCAGCTAAGGAAACCGCATCTAGTCAGGCTCCTGGTCGGCCTGAGCCTTCGGTTCGCGCAGCACGATCTTACCCGACACCGCAAGGCCCGGCGCGATGACAATATTGAACCCCTTGCCATCATCGTTCGGCCACGCGGCGCCGATGCGTGTCCATGTCGCCTTCCTGCCATCGCCACTCACAACAAACGCGTCATGCGAGGGCATCTTACTCTCGGCCATCAGTTCTTCCTTTTCAAACGAGGGATGTTTCCAGCGAGACGCTGTGTGCCGATGCTGACGCAATCCAGCCGGGCGTAAAGTTGTCAGGCACTTTTGTTGATGAGCGAACGGGCACGCGTCAGCAGCACTGAAAATCGTATTCACGATTTCACGTTTCCACGACGCGGGGTGCCGGGGTGTCCCCGGCCGCAGTGAGGTGCGGAGGGCGGCGCACGCGCTCCGCTGGCCGCTGGATGGCGCAGCCCTAAGCGGACACGGGAAGGGTTCGGGGAGGCTCCCCTCCCCGATGCCGGCGGGCCGGCACTCGCGCTGCAAGCGCCCTCACTACAGTCAAAGACCAGTAGTGAGGGCGCGAGCTACACGCAGGGCGCTAAGTTTGTCAGGCGAATTCCCTCCAAAGCTGCACAATCATTCTGCACCTCGTGCCGGTTAGGCACGGGCTCTGCACGAGCCGAGTGCCGGCGAGTGCCAGAAGTTATTCGCTCGGCCGTACGACAATGAGAGCCACCCCCGGCCGTCAGGCCACGACCGTTTCCAAGGAGCAAGATGATGTCGACAAGACGTAAGCGAGCCGGGCGTTTCCCGGCAATCCCGCCGCCAGTGCAACCCTCCGGGCAATGCCGGCAGCGTGCCGATAAGAGGCAAGTAATGACAAGGAAACGCAACAACTCGGCGATGCCGAAGCACAGCATGGAAGGAGCTGGCCGCATTCCCGGTCGCGTACCGGTCACAGACCAAACGAGGCAATGCGGCGTCGCTCGCCGTATTGAACCGACCAGTCCGCCAGCATGGCGGGCCGCATCAAGCCAAGGCTTCTGCGGCGGTCATCAACACTAACGAGGAAAATGACAATGGATGCGCTCGCCTATGACCTCAAGACCATCGCCCTGGGCGATGGCGTAGGGTCGTACCTGACGCGCAACCAGCGGCACCGGGGCTTGCAACTCATGGCCCGCGAGCTACGCGGGCTCGGGTTCAAGCTCCCGGCCGCGTCATCATTGAAGCCGCGCCATGTCGAGGCACTGGTTGGACATTGGCAGACGTCGCGGCTTTCGGCCGGGACAATGAAAAACCGCATGGGCTGGCTGCGCTGGTGGGCCGGGAGGGTCCGTAAGCCCAACGTGGTGCCGCGCGATAACCAGAGCGTCGGCATCGAGAAACGCGTGGCCTTCAACGGTAACCGCGCCCACATTACCCCGGTAGAGAAGCTCGCCACCCTGCCTTACCGCATGCAGCTGGCATTGCGCCTGCAAATGGCGTTCGGCCTGCGGCTCGAAGAGAGTTTGAAATTTCGCGTGAGCCACGCCGACAAGGGCGATCGCCTGGCCCTGCAATCGAGCTGGTGCAAGGGCGGTCGCGCCCGCGAGGTCCCTGTGACGCATCCGCGCCAGCGGGCGTTGCTCAATGAACTGCGTGAAGCCGTCGGCGATGGATCGCTCATCCCGCAAGGAACGCGCTACATTGATTTTCGCAAGGAAATCGAACGTGTGACCTGGGGCGCGGGCATCCGCAATCTTCATGGCCACCGGCACTGGTACGCGCAATGGCGCTACCAGGCACTGACCGGTCGCCCCTGCCCTGCTGCCGGCGGCGCCACGTATGAGCGCATGTCTCGCGCTGCGAAAGCGGCAGACTTCCGGGCCCGCATGCAAATTTCAAACGAGCTGGGCCATGGCCGATTGGCCGTCACTGACACCTATCTTGGCAGTCGCTTCGCAAAACGGCAGAATTGGTCATGACGATCAAAGCCCAGACAAAGAAATTACTGCCCCAGCTGCAGCAGGAATCTCAGCAGAAGCGGGAGGAACGAGCCGCGATCGAGCTCAACCCCCAAAACATCCGCATGATGATTTTCGAGGCTGCAAGGGCCGGTCAAACCGCTCGCCGGGTGAAAATGCCAAGCAATTTAGATGTGCGCGGCACCGTCGCATATGAGGCCTTGAAGGAATGGTGCAAGGCCGAGAGCCTCGAGCTGATCTGGGAAAAACGTAATGTCGATCTCGAAGACGGCCGCCGCTCGGAGATCGTGGAGCCGGAGATTTCCTGGCAGCCGAAAGCTTAGGTCGTAAGATCGTATAGCCGCGGAATCGTAAATACGTCTTTCAGGCGAATTTGTCACACGGTTGCCAGTCAGATGGGCACGCCCAGCTACAGCAGCGTGGAAACGTGCAATCGTGAAATCGTAAATAAGCGATTGCGAACTCATGATCATTGGCGTGCTGAATCAAAAGGGCGGTGTGGGCAAAACCACGATCGCCATCAACCTGGCGGCGGCCTACGCCCAAAGTGGCCGGCGCGTCCTGCTGGTTGATGCAGACCCTCAAGGGAGCTCGCTGGCTTGGTCATCGACCAGGGAAGGGGAGCCGCTCTTTCCCGTGGTCGGCATGCCTAAGCCGACCTTGCATAAAGGGCTGCCCAGCATCGCCAGCGATTACGACATGGTGATCATCGACGGCTCACCACGCGTCAGCGAGCTTGGCCGCGCAGCTATCATGGCCAGCGACCTGGTCGTCATTCCGGTGCAGCCATCGCCCTATGACGTCTGGGCGTCAGCCGACACGGTACAGCTCATCAAGGAAGCGCAGCAATTCAAGGAAGGCCTGGAAGCCGTGTTTGTGATTAATCGTAAAATCGCAAATACGGCTATTGGCCGTGATGTGGTCGGCGCACTCGCCAACTTCGATCTACCGATCTGCGAGCGCTCGCTCACCCAGCGTGTCATTTACGCCGAGAGTGCCGCTCGGGGCCTCTCCGTCCTTGAAGCCGATCCGGAGAGTGACGCGGCGAGGGAGATCTTACGTCTCGCGGCGAACCTCTCTAACACCAACCTGAAGAAAGCCGCCGCATGAGCAATAAAGCTGTGTCGTTCAAAATGCCCACGCCAAAGCCTATAGCCGCCGATGACTGGGTCCAGGAAGGTGTCGAACCGCACCTCAAAAAGGTGGATGTCGTCGAGCCCACACCGGTGGCCATGAAGCGATTTACCATCGACGTGCCGGTCGAGCTGCACGCCAGGGTCAAAGTCAAATGCGCCCAGCGGGGCAAGGTGATGGCCGATGAGGTCCGCCGCTTGCTGGAAATCGAATTCCCCGCCGAATCGTAAACGCGTAAATACGATTGATCGTGGAATCGGTAAGCACGCCCGGCCAGCTAATCGCCCAACGCCTGCGGACGATGGTCGGTACGGACGCATTCGCAAGCTGGTTTCAGGGCGCGCGCTACGAACTGGTTGATGACAAAGTGAAAGTCGTCGCGGGGACCACTCTTGCCGCCCGCGTTATTTCGCAAAATTATGTCGACGCGGTCAGGTCGGCGGCAGCAGAAATCGCGGGACATCCCATCGTCTCGGCCACGGTGGTTGTCGACGGTGAAGAGCAGGCGACCGAGGTTGCCCCGATCGAGAAGATTCTGCGCGCTGTGGCGCCGGACGACGCCCAGCCCGACTTCTTCATTCCCGAGCTTTCGGAAGTGGCCTTGAAGGACGATGTGCATCTGATGGAGATGACACCCTTCACCCTGAACGGCCGCAACGAAACCCGGCGCGAGTTAGTCTACACATCGCCGCAAGGGCTCACGCTCCGTGTCAAGGCTGCAGAAGGCGAGAAGCTGCCAACGGTCGAGGATTATGATCTCGTTCTGATGATGCAGAGCTGGCTTGCCGATATGGCAAATCAGTATAAGGCCGCCGTCGAGCGCTATGAAGCCGACCGCAAAGCGGGGCTCGAAGTGAAGCCACCGGCAATGCCGCCGCGTACGTTCGAGGTCAGCATCAGCGAGGTCGTCAAGTTCAAACGGGCAAAGTGGGGCGGTCATGCAAGCGCCGACGTGGTCGACGGCCTCCGGCGCCTCGCCAGCACGGCGGTCAGCATCGACTCGAAGAAGCGGTCGAAGTATCGCGGCGGCATCTTCCACCTGACTGGCCGCGTGGACGTGTTAGCCCAGACGGACGAGGGGAAGGCCACCCGCGTCGCGATCGAAATTCCGGACTGGATTTATCAAGGGATCGTTGAACGGGCGGTGCCGATGCTCCGCACGTTTAGCCGCGATTACCTGATCCTGGCTCAGCCCATGCACCGGGCGCTCTACCGCCTGCTTTCGCTCAAAGTACCGAAGGATGGCAAGCCTTATATGCTGTCGCTCAGTGAGCTGGCGCAACGCTTCCAGACGCGCGCCGAACAGAAGTATTTCAACCGTGATCTGAAGAAGGCCGTTGATGCCTGCGGGGGCCAGCTGCTTGAGTATCGCATTCAGTTGATCGGAAAAGGTGAGGAGCGCTCGTTACAGGCCTGGCGCCCGATACCCATCGCCGACACGGGCCGCTGACGCATACACCACCTCACCGGTGATCCAGCTGCTGACACATACGCCACCCGGACTGACTTATACACCACCTCTCGCTGACACATACACCACCGGTCGCTGACCTATACACCACCGGCCGCTGACACATACACCACCTTGCGCTGACGCATACACCACCCATTGTTGATCTATGTAGCCGAACCAGAACGGATTTTTGCTGCTATCCTTTATCCTTATAAATCCTTTCTTCCGCGCCCAGCGCTGCGCGGAACGCCACCCGGCCCAGAGAAGGGGCCGGTGACGTCCGCGCCTTTACCCAGCAGAGGGCTGCGAGTCGACTCGGAAACTTTGTAGCCCAGAAGGTCAGGGGTAGACCGACTGCAAAGGCCCCTAGGCGCCAATTAAAACGTTCGCCCCCTTGCCGGTAAGAGGCCAGGTTCGTCACCGCTGAAGAAACGCTTTAAACAGCCGACTAGGCGGGAGGCGAGGGGGGGGGGGGGGGCCCCCCCCACCCCAAAAACCGCCCACCCCCGCCGAGCCCCGGGATCAGCACGAGCGGCGGGCCGTCTCCCGCCGCTTCATAATAGAGGCCGCAGCCATCGGATGCGCGCAGCCTTGCCATGGCGTCCTCCGGTCAGATCGGCTGTTC
>LNAP01005511.1_pt1 | contig 31851 bp, 34 predicted proteins | sample 602601 | NCBI WGS metagenome assembly LNAP01 (sample SAMN02440304, study PRJNA202911) | soil metagenome | biome: Subtropical and temperate rainforests or woodlands; isolation source: soil samples (1 kg each in a 20% v/v slurry with milli Q water) were... ...
GTGAAGGAGAGATTCGAACTCTCGATACAGTTTCCTGTATACACACTTTCCAGGCGTGCTCCTTAAGCCACTCGGACACTTCACCGTATCTCGTCAAACATGTTCTGTCTGTCGAGGCGCGCTAATGTAGTCGAAAGCTTTTCTGATGGCAAACTTTTTTTGCAGAATTTTCATGCGGTTAGCGATTTAGTCGTTCCGCTGGGTGCCGTGCCATGGCAAACCCGCCAATCTCCGGCTTCTCGCCCTCTTCTATATAGAGGGGAATGCGCGGCTGGCGTGGCCGGCAACGCTTCCCGGGAGGGGAAAAGGGTGACCGGGTGGTCAGTCACGGCGCTTTACCTGGCCTACGGCGGTGGGTAACGTCTGCCCTACTTTATTAGAAGGATTGGCGTCATGAGTGAGTTGATTTCTTACCATCTCGAAGACGGTATCGCGACCCTGACCTTGAGCAATGGCAAGGTCAATGCCATCTCACCGAATGTGATTGTTGCGTTCAACGCTGCGCTGGATCGGGCAGTGGCGGATCGGGCGGTGGTGATCATTACCAGTCAGCCGGGCATTTTTTCGGGTGGTTATGACTTGAAGGTGATGACGGCCGGCCCTAAAGAGGCGATTGCACTGGTGGCTGCCGGTTCGACGCTGGCTCGTCGGCTGCTGTCGCACCCGTTCCCGGTGGTCGTGGCGTGCCCTGGGCATGCGGTGGCCAAGGGTGCGTTTATTTTGTTGTCGGCCGACTACCGCATTGGTGTCGATGGCCCGTTCAGTATTGGTCTGAATGAAGTGCAGATCGGCATGACCATGCACCATGCCGGTATCGAGCTGGCGCGTGATCGTCTGCGCAAGTCGGCGTTTCATCGCGCGGTGATTAATGCCGAGATGTTCAATCCACAGAGTGCTGTGGATGCCGGTTTCCTTGATCTGGTGGTGTCGGCCGAAGAGCTGCAAGGCGCAGCGCTGGCGGCGGCTCGTCAGTTGAAGAAGCTCAACATGACCGCCCATAAAAACACCAAGCTCAAAGTGCGCAAGGCGTTGCTGGAGACGCTGGACAACGCGATCATCCTGGATCAGGAGCATATGGGTTAAGCCCGAACGCGCTGTACCGAAAAGCCCGACCGTCGTGTCGGGCTTTTTCTTGCGTGTCTGGTTCAAAACCTTACAACCGCTCTAAACCGCATCTGACCCATAAGTCGGAAACAAGCGCTCAAACATCGGCTATCTCCCACTTCTATAGCGGCAATTGCCGAAAACAGTGCACATCCGTACACTGCGCCACCTTTTGTCCCGGTGGGCCCTTTAAATGCTGTTTGTGTTTCGTATGTTATTGATGGGCTTGCACTTTATTCTGGCCGGCATGCTTGGTGTGATTCTCGGTCTGTGCCGACCGTTCAATCCGGACAACAGCCGTTTATGCGCACGTCTGTATGCGTGGCCGGCGATGTGCATTCTGCGTTTGCGGGTGAAGACCGACGTCGGGCCGTTAATGGATAAGCCTGACAGCTGCGTGATCATTGCCAACCACCAGTCCAACTACGATCTGTTTGTGTTCGGCAACGTGGTGCCCCGCCGCACCGTGTGCATTGGCAAGAAGAGCCTGAAGTGGGTGCCTTTGTTCGGGCAGTTGTTCTGGCTGGCCGGCAATGTGTTGATCGACCGCGGCAATGCACACAAGGCACGCCAGTCGATGCTGACCACGACTCGCACCTTGCAACATGAAGACACCTCGATCTGGGTCTTCCCGGAAGGCACGCGCAACCTCGGCGAAGAACTGCTGCCGTTCAAAAAAGGTGCGTTCCAGATGGCGATTGCCGCGGGCGTGCCGATTGTTCCGGTGTGTGTCAGCAGTTACGTCAAACACATGCGATTGAACCGCTGGCGCAGCGGGAAAATTCTGATCCGTTCGCTGCCGGCGATTCCTACGGCTGGATTGAGTCTGGATGACATGCCGATGCTGATCGCCCAGTGCCGTGAGCAGATGCGCGAGTGCATCGACTCGATGGATCGGCAACTGCAGACCGCCTGAAAGAAACCCGCCCTGTGCGGGTTTTCTTTTGCCTGCGAACTCTACAGATTTTGCTGACTCTCAAGCAGCAGACAAGGTTAAGCTGAATCCTGCTTGCCACTGCATTTTTGCTAATACAAAGCGCTAATAAGAAGTGAACCAAAATCATGGGTAGAGTCGTTGCTGCTGCGGTTTACAGTGCCGGTAAGAAGGTCACCAATATCACGCTCGACGAAGGCGCTGCCTGGGCTGCCAAGCCCGGCCACTTTGTCTGGATTGGTCTGGAAGAGCCGAACGCCGAAGAGCTGTTCAACCTGCAACGTCAGTTCAACCTGCATGAACTGGCGATCGAAGATGCCCTGGAAAAACACAGCCGACCGAAGCTGGAGACGTTCGGCGACGCGCTGTTTATCGTCACGTATTCGCCAATCCGCAATGAAGGCAAACTGCAGTTCATCGAGACTCATATCTTCGCCGGCAAGGGTTACATCATTACCGCACGCAATGGACATTCGGCGTCCTACGCGTACGTCCGACAGCGCTGTGAGGCGCGGCCGCTGTTGTTGGAGCATGGGGAGGATTTCGTACTCTATGCCATTCTCGACTTCGTGATTGAAAACTACCAGCCGATGGGCGAAGCGATTCATGCCGAGATCGATGAGCTGGAGAGCAATGTCCTCTGCGGTTCACTGAAGGAGCGCGATATCCAGAAACTCCACGGCCTTCGCCGCGATGTATTGCGCTTGCGCCGGTTTGCGGCACCCATGGTGGAGATCGGTGAGGAACTGCAAAAGCTGAGCTTTCCGTTCATCGACAAGAACATGCGCCCGTATTTCCGCGACGTGCAGATTCATGTCACGCGGCAGATGGAAGACCTGACGACCCTGGCGGACATTGCCAGCCAGACCATCGAGGTCGGGGTGTTGCTGGAGGCGTCACGCCAGAGCGTGGTGCAGCGCAAGTTCGCGGCGTGGGCGGCGATTCTGGCGTTCCCGACGGCGATAGCGGGGATTTACGGGATGAACTTCGAGGACATGCCAGAGTTGAGTTGGCATTACGGGTATTTCGGGGTGTTGGGGTTTATTGCAGTGGGGTGTGTGGGTTTGTGGACGAGTTTCAAGCGGTCGGGATGGTTGTAGAGCCACACGTTTTTTCAGTGAGAACCGGTTGCCCCCATTCGCGAGCAAGCCCGCTCCCACATTGGATCTGTGTCACGACGAAGATCCAATGTGGGAGCGGGCTTGCTCGCGAAGCTTTTAGCTTTTAACCGCTTCACCCTCAGGCTTGTGCGCCACAAACCGCATCATCCACTCCGCAACAGTAGCGCCATGGTGTGGATGTTCCAGGCTCGCCATACCTTTCTGATAAACCTCTTCGCCCAGATGCTGCTGACGAATATCCAACAACGCCCGTGAGTAATCGTGAATGAACTCCGGGTGCCCCTGGAAGCACAGCACCTGATCGTTGATGTGGTACGCAGCGAACGGGCAAAAATCACTCGAAGCAATCACCGTAGCGTTTTCCGGTAGCGCGGTGACCTGATCCTGATGGCTGATCAGCAGCGTCAGCTCTTCCCTCAGTGGGCTCATCCACGGCGCCTTGGCGGCGAGTTTGTAGCTATGGGTGCCGACGCCCCAACCCTGGGTCGCTCGCTCGCTCTTGCCACCCAACAGCAGCGCCAGCAGTTGATGGCCGAAGCACACGCCCAGCAGCTTGTCGCCGCGCTGGTAGCGGTCCAGCAGGTAGGTCTTGAGGGTTTGAATCCACGGGTCGGTACCGAAGGAGTCGGCCTTGCTACCGGTGACCAGATACGCATCAAAGATCTGATCATCGCTGGGATAATCACCCTGCATCACGTTGTACACGGTGAACTCGGCAGCGATGGGTTGCTGCGAAAACAGACGCTGGAACATCTGCCCGTAACCCTGATATTGATCGACCAGTGGTTTCCAGAATGCAGATGCGTAACGACATAAAAAATACCTGACACATGAAGGGAATAATGCACACCCCAGAGCCTGCCTTGAAACACCGTGGCAAGGCAAGCCCCGGAACGCGTCATCGGTCCCTTAGAACGCCCCTTAGAACAACGCGTTTTTGGTGGCTTTCTCCAGCAGCAGCGCAGGCGGTGTGAAGCGCTCGCCGTACTGCTCGGCCAGGTATTGGGCGCGGGCGACGAAGTCTTTCACGCCATACTGATTGATGAACTGCAGCGCACCGCCGGTCCAGGCCGCGAAGCCGATGCCGAAGATCGAGCCAACGTTGGCATCCGCCGTCGAGGTCAGCACGCCCTCTTCCATGCAGCGCACGGTTTCGATGGCTTGGACGAACAGCAGTCGATCGCGTATGTCCTTCGGCGAAATCTGCCCATCGGCTTTCTCGAAGCGGGTTTTCAGCTCTGGCCACAAATGCTTCTGTCCTGTGGCCGGGTAATCGTAGAAACCACCTCCAGCGGCCTTGCCCGGACGCTTGTATTCCTTGAGCAGCAAGTCAATCACGGCGAACGCCGGGTGCTCAATCAGCGGCTTCCCTTCTGCTCGCAGGTCTTTGGCGGTTTGCTCGCGGATATGGCTCATGAGGCTGAGGGAAACTTCGTCGGAAATCGCCAGAGGTCCGACAGGCATACCGGCCTTGCGCGCTTCGGTCTCGATCATCGGCGCGCTCACACCTTCGCCGAGCATGGCGATGCCTTCGTTAGTGAAGGTGCCGAACACCCGCGAGGTGAAGAAGCCGCGACTGTCGTTAACCACGATCGGGGTTTTCTTGATTTGCAGGACGAAATCGAAGCCGCGAGCCAGGGTTTCGTCGCTGGTATGGGCGCCTTTGATGATTTCCACCAGCGGCATTTTCTCCACGGGACTGAAGAAATGCAGGCCGATGAATTTCGTCTGGTCCGGCACAGCGGTGGCCAGGCCGCTGATCGGCAAGGTCGAGGTGTTGGAGGCGATGACCGCATCCGGGCCGACGACTGCTTGCGCCGCCGATGAGACCTTGGCTTTCAGTTCGCGATCTTCAAACACCGCTTCAATAATCAGATCGCAACCGGCCAGATCCGCATCGTTTTCGGTGGCATGGATTCGCGCCAAAATATCCTCGCGCTGCTCCCGGGTTAACTGACCACGCGCAACCTTCTTGTCCAGCAACGCCGCCGAGTGGGCCTTGCCCTTCTCTGCCGCGGCGAGGTTGATGTCTTTGAGCACCACGTCGATGCCGACCGATGCGCTGACAAACGCGATGCCCGCGCCCATCATCCCGGCGCCGAGCACGCCGACTTTCTTCGTCACGTAAGGCGCTATGCCTTGGGGCCGTGAGCCGCCGGCATTGATCTCATTGAGCTGAAACCAGAACGTGCCAATGAGGTTTTTTGACACCTGGCCGGTGATCAGCTCGGTGAAGTAGCGGGTTTCGATCAGGTGCGCCGTGTCGAAATCCACCTGGGCGCCTTCCACCGCAGCACAGAGAATTTTCTCCGGCGCGGGCAGGCAGCCCTGGGTTTTGCTGCGCAGGATCGATGGCGTGATGGCCAGCATCGGCGCGAGCTTGGGATCCGACGGCGTGCCGCCGGGAATCTGATAACCCTTCACGTCCCAGCGCTGCACAGCGACCGGGTGAGCAACAATCCACGCCCGCGCCTTGGCCAGCAGTTCATCGCGATCGGCGGCCAACTCGTCGATCAACCGCGCCTGCAACGCCTGTTGCGGCCGGATTTTCTTGCCTTCAAGCAAATATGGCAGCGCTTTTTCGATGCCCAGCATGCGGACCATGCGCACTACCCCGCCGCCGCCCGGCAACAGGCCAAGAGTGACTTCCGGCAGACCCAGCAGCACCGATGGGTTGTCCAGCGCGACGCGGTGATGACAGGCCAGACAGATTTCCCAACCGCCACCGAGCGCTGCGCCATTGATCGCAGCGACCACCGGTTTGCCGAGGGTTTCCAGGGTGCGCAGTTGGCCCTTGAGTGTCAGCACCATGTCGTAAAAGGCTTGGGCTTCGGGTTTGCCGACCTTGATCAGTTCATTGAGGTCGCCGCCGGCGAAGAAGGTCTTCTTGGCCGAGGTGATGATCACGCCGGCAATGGCATCTTTTTCGGCGACTAGTCGGGCGACGCAGGTGGCCATGGCGTCGCGGTAGACCGCATTCATGGTGTTGGCACTCTGGCCCGGCATGTCGATGGTCAGGACGACAATCTGGTCCTGACCCTTTTCGTAACGGATGGCTTGGGTCATGGCAATGTTCCTTGAAGTCAGGGCTCAGAGGCGTTCGATGATGGTGGCAATGCCCATGCCGCCGCCGACACACAATGTCGCCAGGCCATAGCGCAGGCGCCGGGTTTCCAGTTCATCGAGTAGCGTGCCGAGAATCGCGCAGCCGGTGGCGCCGAGCGGGTGGCCCATGGCGATGGAGCCGCCGTTGACGTTGACCTTGTCGGGGTCGATGGCCATGTCCTTGATGAACTTGAGCACCACCGAAGCGAACGCTTCGTTGACTTCGAACAGGTCGATGTCTTCGACCCGCAGCCCGGCCTTGGCCAGCGCCTTTCGCGTGGCCGGTGCCGGACCGGTGAGCATGATGGTCGGGTCGGTGCTGGTGACCGCCGTGGCGACGATTCGCGCCCGGGGCTGCAAACCCAGCGCCCGCCCCTTGGCCTCGGAGCCGATCAGCATCAGCGCCGCACCATCGACGATTCCGGAACTGTTGCCCGGCGTGTGGACGTGGTTGATCCGCTCGATCTGGCTGTAAACCCGCAATGCGGTGGCATCGAAGCCCATTTGCCCGATCATTTCGAAACTCGGCTTGAGCTTGCCCAGGCCTTCCATCGTCGATTCGGCTCGAATGAACTCATCGTGATCGAGCAGGATGATGCCGTTCTGGTCCTGCACCGGAACCAGCGACTTGTTGAACGAACCGTTCGCCCGCGCCCGCGCTGCCTTCTGTTGGGAGTGCAACGCGAAGGCATCGACGTCCTGACGGCTGAAACCTTCAATCGTGGCGATCAGGTCGGCGCCCACGCCCTGAGGGGTGAAGTGGTTGTGCAAATTGGTTTCCGGGTCCAGCGCCCAAGCGCCGCCGTCGCTGCCCATGGCCACGCGGGACATCGATTCGACGCCACCGACCACCACCAGGTCTTCGAAGCCGGAACGCACTTTCATCGCACCGAGGTTCACCGCTTCCAGGCCCGACGCGCAAAAGCGATTGAGCTGCATACCGGCCACGCTGACGTCCCAATCGGCCACCTGCGTGGCGGTCTTGGCGATGTCGGAACCCTGATCGCCGATGGGCGTCACGCAGCCGAGCACCACATCATCGACCTGACTGGTGTCCAGGGACGTGCGCTGCTGCAGCGCCGTCAGCAGCCCGGCGACCAGATTCACTGGCTTGACGCTGTGCAAGGCGCCATTGGCCTTGCCTTTACCACGGGGCGTGCGTAATGCGTCGAATATCAAAGCCTGGGTCATGACGTCCTCGAACCTGGTGGTGAATGAAGATCAAAAGATCGCAGCCTTCGGCAGCTCCTACAGGGGACCGTGTGATCCTGATCTTTATGCCCTCACCTTATGCCCAGCAGCCGTGGATTCAATGACCACAGTGCTCATTGGCGTTGACGGTCACGCTCAGACGAACGGTAGTCTGCTATCGGATAAACCGATTCAAGTCACCAAGCTGTCTAGCAAACGGGCGCCCAAGAAGCTGGCCATAAGCCTCATACCTTTTTAAAAGCGATGAGTGCTCAGAACATACGAAATGGATCTAAGCCAATCGTGACGCGGGCCCTAAGGTAAACCTGTACGAAGTTGTCGTCGGGTTTTGCCGAGGCACTCGTCCTACAGGAAGTGCAGCGCTCTGCCGTCATGGATATGCAGGCAGGCACCAGGAAATAACAAAAAAGGCGGTCAAGCCATGTTCAAGCATTCGAAAGTTCGTCAAGCCGGGCTCATTCTATTCGCCACTACACTGTTGTTGATTTTGCCGAACCTGACCAAGGTGATTGGCTGATCGAGCATCAGGGTTTTCATTTCGCCTGATAAAAACGTGATTGGCTCGCTATCCGAGCCGGCGTGGCTGTGCCAACCTTTGCGGCACATCCACGACATGGACGGCGATCACTTGAAAGCACTCACTCTATTTGGGGCCTTGCTGCTCAGCATGCCTCTGTCTGCCGCGCAGCTGAATCTGGAGCTGGGCGAGAGTTCTCGCACCTGGCAGACCGAGCAATTGCTCAAGCATCCTCAGGTTCAGACCATCACGATCACCAACGACGTTTCCTACAAACGGGACATGAGCTATCGCGCCGTGCCGTTGGCGGCGTTGTTGACGGGCATCAAGCCTGAGGATCATCTGCAAGCCGTTGCCCTGGACGGTTTTGCCGCCGAGCTGGCCGCCGCGCCGTTACTCAGTACCCAAGGCGCGCGGGCCTGGCTGGCGATTGAAGACCCGGCCAAGCCGTGGCCACCGTTGTCAGAGGGCAAGCACAGTGCGGGACCGTTTTATCTGGTCTGGACCGATCCACAAACGGGCAATATCAGCCCCGAGCAATGGCCGTTCGAAGTCGCGAGTATCAAGCGCATGGCCCCGGTGGCCGAGCGCTTCCCTGCCCTGCTGCCCGATCCTGCGCTGAAGGCGGACGATCCAGTGAACAAGGGCTTTGCGCTGTTTCAGAAGAACTGCCTGGCGTGTCATCGATTGAATGGCGCGGGGGATGCGCAGTTCGGGCCGGACCTGAATATTCCGTTCAACCCGACCGAGTACTTCGGCGCGGATTTCCTCAAGCGCTACATTCGTGATCCGCAGAGCTTGCGTCAGTGGCCACAGGCGAAGATGCCGGCGTTCGCGACGACGGTATTGCCGGAGGGGGATCTGGAATTGTTGGTGGGGTATTTGAAGCATATGGCGGGGCGCAAGGTGCAACCTTGATTGCTTGAGCTTGTGTTGCCAGGGCTGGCCTCTTCGCGAGCAAGCCCGCTCCCACATTGGATCTCCTTTGTGTCACAAATTCTGTGTACGCCAAAGTTCTAATGTGGGAGCGGGCTTGCTCGCGAAGCGGTATCCCCGCCCCTACTGCTGTTGCACCGAAATCACCGGCGCTGGCGTCGGCGAGACAAACACCTTCGCATGCATCTGCTCGCACCCGCCACCACGACGCATGCCGCGCACCGGACAGGCGTCGAGGTAATCCAGGCCCACCGCCAGTTTCAGGTGACGCTCCGGGCGGGCCAGTTCGTTGGTTACGTCGAAGCTGTACCAGGCGTCATCCAGCCAGGCCTCAGCCCAGGCGTGACTGGCCAGGTGTTCACTGTTCTCGCTGTACAAATACCCCGACACATAACGCGAGGGAATGCCCAGGCTGCGGGCGCAGGCGAGAAACGCATGGGTGTGGTCCTGGCAGACCCCGGAACGCCCGGCGAATGCCTGGGCGGCGCTGGTGTCTACTTCCGTGGAACCCGGCGTGTAGGTCATGTGCTGGTTCAGGCCATGCATCAAATCGATCAGCGCCGTACGATCCCGGCGTTGTTTGCAGGCTTTCTCGGCAAACGCGCGCAGCGCTTCGTCGGCCTCGGTCAGGCGCGTAAAGCGCAAGAACGGCAGCGCCGACTGGCTTTCATGTTCGGCTTCGCGCAGTTCGTCGATGTCCACCTGCCCTCGGGCGCCGATAATGATTGCCTCGTGGGGTTCGTCCAGGGTCAGCACATGCAGAATGTTGCCGAACGGATCGAGTTGCGCGCGCACCGGGCGTGGCAGGTCGAGCTGCCAGCTGAGCACGTGTTGGCGCTCGCTGTCATGGGGGGTCAGTCGCAGGTACTGGATGCTCGCCCGCACCTGATCTTCGTAGTGATAGGTGGTCTCGTGGCTAATGGAAAGTCTCATGCAGCCTCCAGGTAGGAACTGTGTATGGCGTTGCCCAACTGGCGCACCAGCGGGATGAACTCGGTCAGCCAGGCGTGCAGGCCTTCGTCGAGGATTTCGTTGATACCGGTGTAGCGCAGGCGTGCGTCCATTTCTGCCGCCAAACGCTGGGCAGGACGGCCGTTGGCCCCGGGCAGTTGGGCGAGGATCTGGTCGATTTCTTCGGTGCAGGCTCGCAAAGATCGCGGCACGTCGGCGCGCAGCAGCAACAACTCGGCCACATGCCGGGCGCCAGGGGCGTCGCGATAGATCTCGGTATAGGCCTCGAACGACGACAAGGCCCGCAGCAAGGCGCTCCACTGATAATAGGCGTGAGCCGTGCCGTCGCTGACTGCTTCGGCCTGATCGCCGGCCATTTCGTAACGGGCGTCGAGCAGGCGCAAGGTGTTGTCAGCCCTTTCGATAAAGGTGCCCAGACGAATGAAGCGGAACGCGTCGTTACGCATGATGGTGCCGTAGGACGCGCCGCGGAACAGGTGGGAACGCTCCTTGATCCACTCACAGAAACGGCTCATGCCATAGCGACTCAAGCCCTGTTCGGCGATCCCGCGAATCTCCAGCCAGGTGGCGTTGATGTTTTCCCACATGTCGGCGGTGATTCGCCCACGCACCGCATGGGCGCTGGCTCGCGCGGCACCGAGGCAGCTGTAGATGCTCGCCGGGTTGGCCGCATCCAGGGCGAAAAAGTGCAGCAGCCGTTCGGCGTGCAAATCGCCGTGACGCTCCAGGTAATCGTCCAGAGTGCCGGTGATCAGCAACGGCATGGCAAGTTCATGCAAGCCATCGCCACGACCGTCCTGAGGCATCAGTGACAGCGAATAACTGATGTCGAGCATCCGTGCGAGGTTTTCGGCCCGCTCCAGGTAACGCGACATCCAATACAGATCCGAGGCAGTTCTACTTAACATGACAGGCTTCCTTCAATCCTCGACCACCCAGGTGTCCTTGGTTCCGCCGCCCTGGGAGGAATTCACCACCAGGGAGCCTTCGCGCAAGGCGACACGGGTCAAACCGCCGGGCACAACCCGGGTTTCGCGGCCAGACAATACAAACGGACGCAGGTCGATATGGCGTGGAGCGATGCCGTTTTCGACAAAGGTCGGACAGGTCGATAAAGACAACGTCGGTTGGGCGATGTACGCGTGGGGCTTGGCTTTGATCCGCTCGCGGAAAGATTCGATTTCCGCCGCCGTCGCCGCCGGCCCCACCAGCATTCCGTAACCACCGGAGCCCTGGGTTTCCTTGACCACCAGTTCCGGAAGATTGGCCAGTACGTGGGAAAGTTCGGAGGGATTACGACACTGCCATGTCGGCACGTTCTTCAGGATCGGCTCTTCATCCAGGTAGAAACGAATCATGTCCGTGACGAAGGGGTACACCGACTTGTCATCCGCGACCCCGGTGCCGATGGCATTCGCCAGCACCACGTTGCCGGAACGGTAGGACGACAGCAGACCTGGAACGCCGAGCATCGAATCCGGGTTGAACGCCAACGGATCGAGGAAGGCATCGTCGAGGCGCCGGTAGATCACGTCGACGGCTTTTGGCCCGTCCGTGGTGCGCATGAACACCTTGTCATCACGCACGAACAGGTCCGCGCCTTCCACCAGTTCAACGCCCATTTCCCGGGCCAGAAATGCATGCTCGAAAAACGCGCTGTTGAAGCGCCCCGGCGTCAGCACTACCACGCTCGGGTTGTCGATCGGGCTGGAGCTTTTCAGGGTGTCGAGCAACAGGTTCGGATAGTGGTCGATCGGCGCGATGCGCTGGGCTGCGAACAATTCGGGGAACAATCGCATCATCATCTTGCGATCTTCGAGCATGTAGCTCACGCCGCTGGGGGTACGAAGATTGTCTTCGAGCACGTAGTACGTGCCGTCGCCATCGCGTACCAGGTCGACGCCGGAAATGTGCGAATAGATATCGCGGTGCAGATCCAGCCCCTGCATCGCCAACTGGTATTGCTCGTTGGCCAGCACTTGCTCGGCCGGGATGATGCCGGCCTTGATGATGCGCTGCTCGTGATAGAGGTCGGCAAGGAACATGTTCAATGCCTTGACCCGCTGAATGCAGCCGCGCTCGACGACCCGCCATTCACTGGCGGGGATACTGCGGGGAATGGTGTCGAAGGGAATCAGGCGCTCTGTCCCTTGCTCATCACCATAGAGCGTGAATGTAATCCCGGCACGATGAAATAACAGATCGGCCTCGCGTCGCCGTTGTGCCAAAAGCTCGTCAGGCGTTTCGGCCAGCCAACGGGCAAACTCCCGATAATGCGGGCGGACCTGGCCGCCGATCAAAATAGGTGCGGATCATGCCGTACTCCTTGTCACCCGGACATCCAGGCCTTCGCAAGGCCCGTGCCATCGGCATAAACGCTTTGATATCAATCAGTTGGATAATGACGCAACACGCACCGCACCAATTCTGTGCGGTAAATGCCCCAACCTGATTGCCCCCGCTTCATGGCGAAGCAATGCTGTCGCCTATCAGCAGCATAGCCAGAGTTGATTTCACTGCCCGGGGGGCGATGCGGATAATCCGCGCATTCGCTGGAAAACCTGACCGAAACTTCCCTTTAGCCGCCTGCTCAGGCGGTTTTTTTTGTTTTTTGAAACGTTATGAATCAAAAACCACACCGCACAAACGAAAACGGCCAACCCAAAGGTCAGCCGTTGCTGAGTGTTGTCACTGTTCATAAAGTTATGCGAGTAGCCCTCGTACCTCCTGCTTGACGCCCCATCCTTCGATGATACCGCCCAGAGGCTCGACCACCGCCTCGAAGTCCTGCTCAAAGTCGCCGATCCCGTCGTAGGTGGCGTACATCACTTTGCTCAGTTCCAGATGCCACGCGCCGTCATCGCGCACGCTGATCTGGGCATTCAGGGATTCACCACAAAAATGACCTGCCGCCCTGCGTGCCCGCTCCTCGTCCGGGAAAATGGCGTAGAACTCGATGGGATGGAATCGTGAAAAGTCGAAACCGCCTTCTTTCATGCGGCGCATGTCTTCTTGATAGGCTGTGCTCATGAAACGTCCCCCTCAGACTGATGGATAGACTTTCCGTTTTCCCTGCACTTTCAACCGATTGGTGAGAGCGATACGGCAACAGAGGTTGCCGACGGGAAACAAGCATGTAGCTGACAAGACCAGACCTTAGCGAGTCATTCGCTGATCTCGCTTGCAGAGTAGCCCCAAGATAGAGCCGCTGCCAAGGTCTGGGTGTGAATGTGACAAGAGGTGTATCAGATCGGGGTAATACTGATGATTTCAATGCTGTTCTGGGATTTCAGGCTTTTGACGGTCGGATCATCGGTACGACCCTCCAGATCATTGAGATCCAGTTCGGCAGCGATCGGCAGGCGTCGGGCGCGAATGAGTTTGGCGGCTTGCTCGCTATTCGGGCATTCCTCGCACTCGAAGAGTTCGTCCACTGTTTCACCGTGATCATCCACGAAAGTGATTTTCCACTTTTGCATCGGTGCCTCCTCGATAAAACCCATGGATGGGCTTACTTCTATCTGGACTTTACCCCTGATTGATCGTTCAACGGATTACCGCGTGTCGGCATGAAAAAACACAGAACCTGTGGGAGCGGGCTTGCTCGCGAAAGCGGTTTGTCTGTTACATCGATGCTGAATGTGCCGACGTCTTCGCGAGCAAGCCCGCTCCCACAAGGGAAGTGCGTTGTGCTTGAGGATACAGTCAGATCCGCACATTGCCCCTTGGCCCGGCGATGGCCCAGATGATCAGGCCCAGGACTGGCAGCAGCAGGATCAATAAGACCCAGAGGATTTTCATCCCGGTCTCGGCGCCACTTTTAAGCACGTTGATGATGGCCCAGATATCCAGGGCGAGAATAATCAGGCCAACCAGGCTGTTGAACGTGGAACCCATGGTGACGCTCCCTAAGAGTGGTATGCCCTCTTAGGATAGTCGGGCCTTGCGAGGGTTCCGTTTTATTACCGTTCTGGACAGCTTCAGACGTGGATTGCCACTTTCAGGGCTTCCAGCGATGGCGCTGCGGCGATGCCGACTTCGGCGCACAGTTCGAGAACCCGTGGCACGTCGTTTCCATAGACCAGCACCACTTGCAGCTCATCGTCGAGCGGCTGGCTGATGTTCATCAGCGTGTAACCGCCGTTTTCCTTGTTCATGCTGCTCATCTGCACCTGAATGCGATTGAGCGCCGTCAGGGTTTCGGTCTTGGCCAGTTGCTTGGGTTTGATGTTGAAATCGACGCCGGGGCCGAACGAAGCGACGATCTGCGCAAACAGGTCCATGTAGGTGTCAGCCTGGAACAGCACGGTTTCCGGCAAGCTGCCGACGACTACCCACTCACCCAACGGGATCGGGAAGGTGTCGTCGTAGTTGATGTCCGGATTGGCCGCCAGAAAAGCTTCTGGATCGGCGTAGGCCTGAGCCGCTTCGTCAGCGACTTTCAGGATTTCGTCATCGCTCATGCACCCGGAGCTGATTTTGCTGATGAGTTCGACGAGTGCGGCTTTCATGAGGTGGATCCTGTAGCGAGGGAGATTTGAGGGCGCGAAGGATAGCGCATTCGGAAACGGATTGCGGGACCAGGCATGACCTGTGGCGAGGGGGCTTGTCGGACCGCCGCATCGCCCCGTTCGGCTGCGAAGCAGTCGTAAAACCAGAAAACTCGGTTTGACTGAATACCAATGGGGGTCGCTTCGCAACCCAACGGGGGCAAGCCCCCTCGCCACAAAAGCCCCGCAGCCACAGAGGGTCAGGCCAGGAGTTTCTGCAATTGTGCGGTGGTATCCACCGCCCCCATGGTTTTGGCCGCGTCCAGCGCGGATACGCCGTTGGCATCCTTGGCTTTCGGATCGGCGCCTTTACTGATCAGGTAGTCGATGATTTCGACGCGGTTGAACATTGCCGCCATCATCAACGCAGTGCGACCGTCGAAGGACGAACCTTCCACTTGCGCGCCACCTTCCACCAACGCCTTGACCACCGCCAGATCACCCTTGAATGCCGCGCCGGCAATCGGGCTCTGGCCGTTGTCATTGCGGATTTCCGGGTCGGCCTTGTGCTCAAGCAAGACTTTTACCGTCTCGACATGGCCGTGGTACGCGGCGAGCATCAGCAAGGTGTCGCCCTTGTGGTTGCGCAGGTTCGGCGGCAAGCCCTTGGTCAGTAGCGCAGCCATCATGGCCGCATCGCCCTCGCGCGCTTTGTTGAACACCTGTTCGGCAAATTCAGCAGCCTCTTCGGGCGTCATCTGGCGGCTTTTGTCTGACATTGGGGACTCCACATTCGGTCAATCGGAAAAGCCGATAGTTTCCCGAGAGGTCTGGAACCTGTCACTTCTTTTTTCTCATGGATGGCCATAGCCACATTCAATAAGAGCCACATGGCCACATTCAATAGCGGTACCTGCCGCCGCGAATATCCGTCAGCACCTGCTCGGTGACTCGCACGTAAGTCTGGGTACCCGGCAACCAGGCGTAGATGGGGTCATCGCCGGTTTTGTTCGGGTCGAAGGCTTCGTCCTTGAGCCGGGTTTTCTGGTATTTGAAGGTCCCGGTGGTTTCCATTTTCACTTTCACCCGTAGGAAAAGTGGCACCGCATAGGCAGGCATTTGCTGCCTGGCGAAAGCCAGCAACTCGCTGAAATCCAGGGTCGCCAGGGATTCAGCCGGCGTGATTGCCGCCATCCCGGCACGCCCATTGGTGTTGTGGATTTCCACACCATAAGCCACGGCTTCGGCGATCTGCGGATGTTGCAGGAGGATGTTTTCGACCTCGGTGGTCGAGACGTTTTCGCCCTTCCAGCGGTAGGTGTCGCCCAAACGATCGACAAACTGCGCATGGCCAAAACCGATGTTGCGCAGCAGATCACCGGTATTGAAGTAGCGGTCGCCCTTCTTGAACACGTCGTGGAGCACGACTTTTGCGGTCTTCTGCGGATCGGTGTAGCCGTCCAGCGGCGCCTTGTCGTCGATCCTCGCCAGCAGCAAACCCTGCTCGCCCTTGGCCACTTTGCGCATGAAACCCTTGGTATCTCGCGTGGGTGCGCCGCTGTCGTGGTCGTACGCCACCAGTTCCCAGGCCATCAGGGAAAAACCGATGGTATTGTCGAAGTTGAGGATGTTGGTGAAGCCGATATTGCCATCGCTGGCGGCGTACAGCTCGCAGATATGGTCAACGGCAAAACGCGTCTTGAACTCGCTCCACGCGCCGGGGCGCAGACCATTGCCGATCATCTTCGTCACGCTGTGGCGACTGTCGTCGATGCTGCGCGGTTGATCCACCAGGTAGCGACACAACTCGCCGACGTAACCGAGGGTGGTCGCCCGGTATTTGCGCACGTCACTCCAGAACTGGCTGGCGCTGAACTTGCGGCGGATGGCAAACCCCGACGCCCCGCTGATTGCCGAGCCCCAGCACACGCAGAGCCCGGTGGCGTGGTACAGCGGCAAGGTGCAATAGACGACGTCCTGCGGCTGCATGTCCAGGGCAATCAGCCCGAAGCTGGCGGAGCTGCGCATCCAACGGCCATGTTTGAACACCCCGGCTTTGGGCAACCCGGTGGTGCCCGAGGTATAAATGTAGAAACAAGGATCGTCGAGAAAAACCTGCTGGCTGCTGACGGGGTTATCGCTGCACGCTTGGGCGCTAGCCGTCATCAGGTTGATGAAGCCATCGGGCGAATTGCCCGGATCGCGATAAGTGTCTTGATCGGCGACAAACCAGGTACGCGCCGCGTCGATGGACACCCGCTCGCGAACCGCATTGAAGACCGGAACCAGCTCTTCTCCGACCACGATCGCCACCGGCGCCACCAGGTTCAGGCTGTGGGCCAGGGTATCGCGGGTCTGAGAGGTATTGAGCAAAGCGCTGATCGCACCGACCTTGGCCACCGCCAATATCGTCACCAGCAGTTCCGGACGGTTTTCGATAAAAATCGCCACCACATCGCCCTTGCCGATGCCTTGGGCAATCAGGTGATGGGCGATGCGATTGGCCCACTGATTGACCTGGGCATAAGTGAGCGCCACCTCGCCCTGCAGCAAGGCCGGGCCCTCGGGGTTGCGCAACGTCGCCTGCTCGAAGCTCCAGCCGAGACCACACGGTTGGGTCGGGTCCTTGACGTTGGCGGCTTTCATGCCCTTCACCACGCGGGGAATGGCTTTGGCAATGGAAGGCAGCTTGCGGAGCATCATGCCCCAGGTAATCGTGTCGTTCAGCGTGCGGCTCATTGATGCTCCCGTTCGATTTTCTTATTGTCGGGTGGCGTTGTTTGAGGCCGAAAATACGTCAGCGGTTCTTGAGCTGTACACGCGGTTTTTGCAATGTTTTGTATCCGGAACCCTGGCGTAGCGATTGGTTCCATCGAATTCGCGACCGACCACGCAAAATGCAGGATGCACGATGGCCATTCATGCAGATTGCACGAAAGCATAAAAACGCTTAATTACCAACCTATTGATTTATATGTATTTTTAAAAAATCAGGTGCTGGCACAATCACTGCAACTACCTCTCCATGTAGCCCTTCAAAGCACTCACGGAGCTGATAGACATGAGCCTGATCCAGGAAAAATTTTCGTCGCTATTCTCCAACTTCGAAGTGACCACCCAGCCACGGCCTGACGGCGGTATTCTGCTGACCCTGCGCAGTACGGACGGCAAAGTCTTCAAACGTTCGATTTCCTACCAGCAACTGCATGCCGGCGATCAGCTGTCGTGGGTGATCAGCGCGATACGTCGTGACGTCGCCGAACAGGCCAGCGAACTGCCGCAGATCTCCATGCTGCAAAGCCAGCAACGGTTCGCCTTGCCGACCTATCACTCGGTTTAAACGTTACATCGCTACAAACAAACAGGCCGTGAGCGCTTCTGCGTCACGGCCTGAGTTGTTTCTGGCTTTGCACAACCCTTGTAGGAGCAGAGCTTGCTCGCGAAGGCGGAGTATCAGGCGACATTAACGTTGACTGACACTCCGCCTTCGCGAGCAAGCTCTGCTCCTACAGGTTACGTGGTTTACAGGGCAGAAGGCGGGAGCAACAATTGGCCTCTACTCAGTCCTCGAGACGCGGGAAGCGGCTGGCGATATCGTCGCCGGTGAAATCGGCCACCCTGCCTTCGGGGTTGTTGGACAGGCGGATGGCGACGAAATGCGGGTGCTCGCCCATGTCGAACCAATGCGGCGTACCGGCAGGCACCAGGATCAGGTCGTTTTTCTCGCAGAGCACGGCATAGACGTAATCGCCGATGTGCAGGGAGAACAAACCACGGCCAGCGACGAAAAATCGTACTTCGTCTTCAGCGTAATGGTGCTCATCGAGGAACCTGGCGCGCAGTTCGGCTTTTTGCGGGTTATCGCTGTTCAAACTGACGACGTCGACAGTGAGGTAACCGCGCTCGGTCATCAATTTATCGATTTGCTCCTGATACGCGGCGATCACTTCTTCCTGGCTGGCGCCGGGCTGGATTTTCGCCGTGGCTTGCCAACGGTCGAAGCGCACGCCCTGTTCGGCCAGGGTCGAGGCGATGTCCTCGAGGTGGGTCAGGACTTTGTTTGGTATTTCAGGGCTGGAGACGTGATAAACGGACAGGCTGCTCATTCTGGGCAACTCCTTAACGGTTCATGCTTCATGTTCGAGAGCGAGCGCGTCTTCAACTCGCACTCGAACAAAAATTCAAAGGCCTCGATCGGTCGCAGTGCGTCGCTCATGCGCGCGCCCCATGTCGATGATTTCCCGGGCGAGATAATCGCAGGCCAGGCTCATGGCCTGTCCTCTTGCATACGTGTGGCAATGATAACGGCAGCGGCGAAGGCTGCGAGACTGGCAATACTAAAGGTCAATGTGGCACCGAGGGCATTCCAGCTGTAACCGGAATACAACGCGCCCAATGCGCCGCCGGTGCCGGCCAGCGCGGCATACAACGCCTGGCCCTGGCCTTGCTGACGCGCGCCGAAGCTACGTTGCACGAACTGGATAGCAGCCGCGTGAAAGCTGCCGAAGGTGGCGGCGTGCAGCACTTGGGCGAACAGCAACACCCAGAGGAATTCAGCAAACGAACCGAGCAACAACCAACGCAACGCCGCCAGCAGGAAACTCGCCAGCAGCACCCGGCGCACCGAGAAGCGCGCAAGGATCTTGCTCATGGCCAGAAACATCAAGACTTCGGCAACCACACCGACCGCCCAGAGCATGCCAATCAGCCCACGACTGTAACCGAGTCGCTCAAGGTGCAGGGTCACAAAGGTGTAATACGGCCCGTGACTCATCTGCATCAGCGCTACGCAACCGTAGAATGCCAACACGCCGGGGTTGCGCAATTGCTGGAGGAATCCCTCCCCCGCCAACCGTTCACTCTGAACCGGTTGCGCGTTGGGTACCCACAAACTGCTGACCACGATCCCGGCCATGATCAGCACCAGCGCCACCGGATAGATGTCCAGGCTAAGCCATTCGAACAACCGGCCGAGGGCGACCACGGTGATGATGAAACCGATGGAACCCCACAGGCGAATCTGACTGTAGCGAGATGTCTGCCCCTGCAAATGCGCCAGGGTGATGACTTCGAACTGCGGCAACACCGCATGCCAGAAGAACGCGTGCAAGGCCATGACCATCGCCAGCCACGCGTAGCTTTTGCTGACGAAAATCAGTGAGAAGGTCAGCAGCGTACAGACCGCGCCGAACCGCACGATGGCTAGCCGTCGCCCGGTGTAGTCACCGAGCCAGCCCCAGATGTTCGGCGCCACGCAGCGCATCAGCATCGGGATCGCCACCAGTTCGCCAATGCGCGCACTGGAAAAGCCCAAGTGATCGAAGTACAGCGCCAGGAATGGTGCTGTCGAACCGAGCAAGGCGAAATAGAACAGATAGAAACTGGAAAGCCGCCAGTACGGAAGCGCCGTCACGTCGTCAGGCACCGGCTGCTATGAGGTTCTGCACAAAAACCGCCTGCGCGACGAGTTTTCGTACAGACCCTGCGTCAGCCATTAAAGCTGACCCAGCACCGGAGTGCTCACGCGCACATCGACGTTCTGCCCGCGGTGACGCAGCAGGTGATCCATCAATACGATGGCCATCATCGCTTCGGCAATCGGCGTGGCGCGGATGCCGACGCACGGGTCGTGACGGCCCTTGGTGACGACCTCAACCGGGTTGCCATGGATGTCGATGGAACGGCCCGGTGTGGTGATGCTCGATGTCGGCTTAAGCGCCAGGTGCGCCACGATCGGCTGACCGGACGAGATGCCACCGAGAATGCCGCCGGCGTTGTTGCTGAGGAAACCTTCCGGGGTCATTTCATCACGGTGTTCGGTGCCGCGCTGGGCGATGCTGGCAAAACCGGCGCCGATCTCAACGCCTTTGACCGCGTTGATGCTCATCAGCGCGTGGGCCAGTTCGGCGTCGAGGCGGTCGAAGATCGGCTCGCCGAGGCCCGGCATCACGCCTTCGGCGACCACGGTGATTTTCGCGCCGACCGAGTCCTGGTCGCGACGCAACTGGTCCATATAGGCTTCCAGCTCCGGCACTTTGTCCGGGTCGGGGCTGAAGAAGGCGTTTTCTTCCACCGAATCCCAGGTCTTGAACGGGATTTCGATCGGGCCGAGCTGGCTCATGTAGCCACGAATCACAATGCCTTGGGTGGCCAGGTACTTTTTCGCAATTGCCCCTGCCGCCACGCGCATGGCGGTTTCACGGGCCGAACTGCGACCGCCGCCGCGATAATCGCGCTCACCGTACTTATGGTGGTAGGTGTAGTCGGCGTGGGCCGGGCGGAACAGATCCTTGATCGCCGAATAGTCCTTGGACTTCTGGTCGGTGTTGCGGATCAACAGGCCGATGGCGCAACCGGTGGTGCGGCCTTCGAACACGCCAGAGAGGATTTCGACTTCGTCGGCTTCCTGGCGCTGGGTGGTGTGGCGGCTGGTGCCGGGCTTGCGGCGATCCAGGTCGCGCTGCAGATCCTCAAGGGAAATCTCCAGGCCCGGCGGGCAGCCATCGACAATGGCGACTAACGCCGGACCATGGCTTTCGCCCGCAGTGGTGACAGTGAACAGCTTGCCGTAGGTATTGCCGGACATGCGGGACGCTCCGTGAAATCGAAACTAAAATACGTAATGCGCGCCAGTATACGCAGGCTACCCGACTAGTTCATCCTCGAACCTTATGGGTGCTTGCGAGTCCAACCGGCACCTTGTTGATGATGGCGTGATGATGCTGCGAGTTCTAGCCTTGAGCCTTATCTTGTTTACCGGCTTTGCACAGGCCACTGTCCTACAACGTCCCATCACATTGGACACGGGCAGCGGTGAGCTTTTCGGCTCGCTGTTGCTGCCCAAGTCCGACACGCCAGTGCCGGTTGTCCTGATCATTTCCGGCTCCGGTCCTACGGATCGTGACGGAAACAACCCCGACGGCGGACGCAATGACAGCCTCAAACGGCTGGCCTGGGTGCTGGCCAAACACAATATCGCCAGCGTGCGTTACGACAAGCGCGGCGTGGCGGCTAGCCTGGCTGCGACTCCAGACGAACGTAATCTGTCGGTGGAGGCCTATGTGGCCGACGCCGAAGCTTGGGGCCACAAGCTCAAAACCGATCCGCGCTTTGGCAAACTGATTTTGCTCGGCCACAGCGAAGGTGCGTTGATCGCCAGCCTCGCGGCACCAAACATCGATGCCGCAGCGGTGATTTCCATGTCCGGCAGCGCCCGGCCGATCGATCAGGTACTGCGCCAGCAATTGAGCAATCGCCTGCCGCCACCGTTGATGCTGCGCAGCAATGAATTGCTCGACAGCCTCAAGGCCGGCCACACCGACGACAACGTACCGCCGCAATTGCAGGTGATTTTCCGCCCCAGCGTGCAGCCGTATCTGATTTCGCTGTTCCGCCAAGACCCGGCGGCGGCCTTCGGCAAATTGAAAATGCCGGCGCTGATCATCCAGGGCAGCAACGACATTCAGGTCGGCGTCGGTGATGCCCAAGCGCTCAAGGCGGCCAAACCGGACGCAGAACTGGCGCTGATCGAAGGCATGAACCACGTCATGCGCATCGTGCCCAACGACGTGAAGCGGCAATTGGCCTCCTATAAAGATCCGCAATTACCACTGGCGGCCGAACTCGGCGCGCGAATCCTCGAGTTTATTGACGGACTTCGCACCCGTTAAACGCTGTCAGAAGGCGTTCTCAACCAGTTTTCACGCCGTGAAAACCGGTTGAGAACGTCCCTGGCCCTCCAGTCCTGAAAAAAACGGCCGATAAGCCTTTGTCGCCAGCGCACTGGCTGGCGGCAAGCAGGGCTTGGACAGGATCTCGCCGTTATGACTGATACCCAGACTTCACCCGACACCACCGCTGAAAAAGACGCACCGCCAGCGGTCGAGCTGCCGTGGGCGGACGTCCACGTCGAGCACCACAAAATGCTCCGTCTGGCGCCGCTGCAAACCGACCGCAACACCGGTGGGCGGCCGTTGCGCTTTGTCGAATTCGGTTACGCCGAACGCAATAGCAAGGAACACAGCCTGCTGCGCATGACCATCAAGCTGCCGGGCCAGCGGGTGCGCAAAGAACAGAATCATCTGGATGTCTGGGTTGATCACGCGGCCAAACGCGTGCATTTCGGCCCGGAAAGTGGCTTGCAGATCGAGCCGATGAACCGTGGCATCGGGCGTTATATGGCCGCTCAGGGCATTACGTGGGCAAAGAAGAGATGGCCCGCCTACACCGTCGACGGCACTGACCTGAACAATAAGGATGCGCTGAACGAAGACACTCGCCTGCGCCGCGATCACTTTCTGCGGGTGCACGGTTTTGACGTGGTCTACGCCGACGCCCAGCATTTGAAGGGCAGCGTTAAAGAGGTGTCGGTCGGTGATTTGCTCGGCGACTGGAACAGCGAAAAGTTGCAGCAGGTGGAAATCCTCGAAGCTGCGCAGATGCTCCAGCAAGCCGAGCAGAACCTGGCGGAACAGGAAGTCAAACTGAAGAAGCACGAAGAAAAAGTCAGCAAGTACAAACGCGAAGACGCCGGGCTGCGTTTTACCATTACCTGTCTGGTGGCGTTTGCGGTGTTTCAGGCGGGGTTGTTGATCTGGATTGCTACGCACCGTTGATAGCGTAATCCGCGGCGCGGCCTTCGCGGGCAAGCCTCGCTCCTACAGGTTTTGTGTGTGCCACATCATTTGGGTACGACACAGCCCCCGTAGGAGCGAAGCTTGCCCGCGAAGGCTTTCTCAGGTCAGACGCGAGAAGCGAACAGCGCCTGATGATCGCGGCACTGCTGCGCTGTCAGCATGAACACTCCATGCCCACCGCGCTCGAACTCCAGCCAGGCGAAATCGACTTCCGGGTACAGCGCCTCGACGTGAACCTGGCTGTTACCCACCTCGACAATCAGCAAACCTTTCTCGGTCAGATGATCCGCCGCTTCGGCGAGCATGCGGCGCACCAGGTTCAAACCGTCGTCGCCACAGGCCAGGCCCAGCTCCGGTTCGTGCTGATATTCGTCCGGCATGTCGGCGAAATCTTCCGCATCGACGTAGGGCGGGTTCGACACAATCAGGTCGAATCGTTGACCCGGCAAGCCATCGAAACCATCGCCCTGAACAGTGAACACGCGCTCATCGACACCGTGACGCTCGATGTTCTGGTTCGCCACTTCGAGTGCTTCGAACGAAAGGTCCGCCAGTACCACTTCGGCGTTCTGGAACTCGTAGGCACAGGCGATGCCGATGCAACCGGAACCGGTGCACAGGTCGAGAATGCGCGCAGGTTCGGCGCCGAGCCACGGTTCGAAACGCTTTTCGATCAGTTCGCCAATTGGCGAACGCGGGATCAGTACGCGTTCGTCGACAATGAACGACATACCGCAGAACCAGGCTTCACCCAGTAGGTAAGCGGTCGGAATGCGCTCTTCGATGCGACGTTTGAGCAGGCGCTGCAAGTTGACCAGTTCGTCCTCTTCCAAATTGCAGTCGAGGTAGCTATCAGCGATTTCCCACGGCAAGTGCAGCGCACCTAACACCAGTTGACGGGCTTCGTCCCAGGCGTTGTCGGTCCCATGGCCGAAAAACAGATCCTCCCCATGGAAGCGGCTGACGGCCCAACGGATATGGTCAGTCGGGAAGTGATCACGGGGCAAACTCCAGAAAAAACGACTGACGATTCTAACAGCCAAAAGACGCCACGACGACGCAGGAAAAACACCGGACCAGATGTAGGACTCTTCTATTTTTTCAGCAAGCTATTGAACAGAACGAGTATCTTGACAAGGCTGCGACCCAACAACGGCGGTGCCTACGATGGTAGCGATTCACAGAAGCGCTCAGCCAGAGGACAATGTCGCAAAAGCCCCACCCGAAGGAGCCCCAGAATGTCCGTTCCAAAAACGATGTTTCAACTCAGCGGCCGTGGTTATGCAGCGGCCAATCTGGGTCATGCGACCCTTGTCATCATCGATGCCCAGAAAGAATACCTCAGCGGCCCCTTGGCCCTGAGCGGCATGGATGCTGCCGTCGCGAACATCAAGCAACTGGTGGCCGCTGCCCGTGCAGCCGGTCGGCCGATCGTGCATGTGCGCCACCTTGGCACTGTCGGTGGGCTGTTCGACCCGCAAGGCGAGCGCGGTGAATTCATTCCGGGCCTTGAGCCGCAGAGCGGCGAAACCATCATCGGCAAACTGCTGCCGAGTGCCTTTCACGGCACCGAACTGTATGACCGCCTGCAGGATCTCGGCTCGCTGGACCTGATCGTGTGCGGTTTCATGAGCCACTCCAGCGTCAGCACTACCGTGCGCGCCGCGAAGAACCTGGGCTTTCGTTGCACATTGGTTGAAGACGCCTGTGCGACTCGCGACCTGCCCTACAAGGGTGGCGTCCTGAGCGCCGAGCACGTTCAGCACACCGAGATGGCGATCATGGCGGACAATTTCGCCACCCTCGCCCAGACCCGCGAACTGATCTGATCGACCGTCGATGAGCGGTCCATGCCGCCGCTCATCCGCAAAAGCCTCTCATTTGCTGTAATTGCCCTAGCCTCAGGAACATCCCGGTCAACTCCCGGTCGAAGGGCCGATACCCATTGAGGAAGGTCGGAATGAAGTTATCCGATGGTTTTGATGCACGCCGCTTGCGGCCCAAAGGCCAAAGCAACTGGCGTTTTCGCTTCGGCGCAGCCATTGCCGCTCTGCTGGCGATGTGCGGCGTGCTGCTGGTGATGGCAGGTGCCGCCAGCCTGCTCGGCCAAGCGCCCGCCCTGGGCGAGTTGAATACCAACCGGGTCGGTTCAGCAGTGATTTTGGCGATTGGCCTGTTCGTGCTGTACATCGGGGTGTGGCTGTGGCGCCGCTGCCGCCGCCGTTCGCGTCAATCGCAAGAGCTGAACATGTCCCCGCATTTGATGAAAAAACACGACTGAGCCGAACGCCACGCGTTTTGTCGCGCCCCATTCGCTTCGACTTGGGTAAACTGGCCGCCCTTCGCGGAGGCTGACATGCAAGACGACGATTTTTCCCTGTTCAAAAGCGCGATCCAAGGCGTCAAGCCGATCAAGAAACCGGCAAACCCAAGGCCGACCGCGCGCAAATCGCCAAGCTGCGCCAGGCCGCCACTGTGCGCACCGATGCCACCACCGTTGACGGGCTGTCCGATCAGTTCGTCATTGATGTCGGCCCCGAAGATGAGCTGATGTGGGCCCGCGACGGCGTTCAGGAAAGCCAGATGCGCAAGCTCAAGATCGGACAGATTCCGTTCGAAGGCAGTCTCGACCTGCATGGCATGAACGTGGAAAAGGCCCGTGAGACCCTATGGGCCTTTCTGGCCGAAGCGACCAAATTCGAAATCCGCTGCGTACGTGTCACCCACGGCAAAGCGGTGCGCCTGGACGGCAAGCGGCCGATGATCAAGAGCCACGTCAACACGTGGCTGCGCCAGCATTCACAAGTGCTCGGCTTCACCTCGTGCCAACCGAAACACGGCGGCGCCGGAGCGGTTTATGTGATGCTCAAACGCACCATGATGGAAGGTCGCGACGAGTGATGCCGTCGCTTCATGCTTGCAGCGCCGTGTCCGTCACCGTACCCTTGCCCTTTGCGTAAAATCCCACAGGTAGTTTCATGTCCCTGGAACAGAATTACACCGAGATTCTCGGCCAATTGGGCGAGGACGCCTCCCGCGAGGGCCTGCTCGACACGCCAAAACGTGCCGCCAAAGCCATGCAGTACCTTTGCCGCGGTTATGAACAGACACTGGAAGAGGTCACCAACGGTGCCTTGTTCAGCTCCGACAACAGCGAGATGGTGCTGGTCAAGGACATCGAGCTCTACTCGTTGTGCGAGCACCACATACTGCCGTTCATCGGCAAGGCCCATGTTGCCTACATCCCGAGCGGCAAGGTCCTGGGGCTGTCGAAAGTCGCGCGGATCGTCGATATGTACGCCCGCCGCCTGCAGATCCAGGAAAACCTCAGCCGCCAGATCGCCGATGCGGTCCAGCAAGTCACCGGCGCCCTGGGCGTTGCGGTGGTGATCGAGGCCAAGCACATGCGCGGTGTGGAGAAACAGAACTCGACGATGATCACCTCGGTGATGCTCGGCGAGTTCCGCGAAAACGCGGCCACCCGCAGCGAGTTTCTCAGCCTGATCAAGTAACTCGCAGCACGAAGAAAACCGGCACTGATCGCCGGTTTTTTTTCGCCTGCGAAAATCAGGTAAGCTGCGCGCCTTCTGTTTGCCCCTGTGAGGCTTATACCATGTTCGTTAAAGCGCTTCGTGTCGGCCTTGGCCAACTGATCATCTTCATCGACTTCATCACTCGTCCGGGCAAAAAACAGCGCCCTGCCGAAGCTCAGGCTCAGGTCAACACGGCCGCCAAGGACCTGACCCTGTATCAGTTCCACGCCTGCCCGTTCTGCGTGAAAACCCGCCGCACCCTGCGCCGCCTGAACGTTCCGGTGGCGTTGCGCGATGCCAAGAACAGTGAACAGGATCGCCAGACCCTGCTTGAACAAGGTGGCAAGATCAAGGTGCCGTGCCTGCGCATCGAAGAGAATGGCCAGACCACCTGGATGTATGAGTCCAAGGTGATCATTGATTATCTGGATAAGCGGTTTGCTGCAGTCTGATGGTTTTGTGGTGCTCTGACTGACGCCTTCGCGAGCAAGCCCGCTCCCACATTGGTTTTGTGGTTTGATGGGATTTGTGTTCAACACCGATTCAGTGTGGGAGCGGGCTTGCTCGCGAAGAGGCCGGCACAATCACTGCAAATTTCAGACAAAAATAAACCGGCCCTTGCGCCTGGCCCTTGCGCCGGTTTATTCGTTCTACCCTCCCCTCAAGCCGCTTTTGCCGCCTGGGCCTGACGTACCACCGTCGCCAATCGCTTGAGCCCTTCGTCCAGCCGCGCCGGGTCGATGTGGCTGAAGTTCAGCCGCAGATGACCGGGATTCTTGTCCGGCTCAGGAAAAAACGGTTCGCCCGGCATAAACGCCACATCCGCCGCCAGCGCAGCCTTGAGCAGCGTGCGCGTATCCAGCGGCTGCTTGAGCGTCAGCCAGAAAAACAACCCGCCCTGCGGCACGTTCCACTGCGCCAGATCGGAAAAGTGCGTTTCCAATGCCGACTGAAACGCATCCCGACGAACCCGATAGAAATCACGCAACTCACCCAGATGCTGTTGGTATTTCTCAGTGCCGATCCATTGCAACGCTTGCCATTGTCCGATGCGGTTGGTGTGCAGATCGGCCGATTGCTTGAGCCGCAGTAAGTGAGGAAACAGGTCTGGGCTGGCGATCAGGTAACCGACCCGCAGGCCCGGCAACAGGGTTTTCGACACGGTGCCGGTGTAGATCCAGCTGGCTTTGTTCAAGCGGCTGATGATCGGCGTGGCACTGCCGCCGTCGAAGGTCAGTTCGCGGTAGGGTTCGTCTTCAATCAGGGTCACGCCGAACTCGTCGAGCAATGCCGCCACTGCATCGCGCTTGGCCTCGCTGTAGCGCACCGCCGATGGGTTCTGAAACGTCGGGATCAGGTAGATGAACGCGGGTTTGTGCTTTTCCAGACGGCTGCGCAATTGCGCCAGGTTCGGGCCATCGGCTTCCTGTGGGACGGTGATGCAGTCGGCACCGAACAATTGGAAGATCTGCAATGCTGCCAGGTAAGTCGGCGCTTCAAGCAGGATCTCGGTGCCTTTGTCGATGTAGAGCTTGGCTGCCAGATCGAGGGTTTGCTGGGAACCGCTGACCACCAGCACCTGACTTGCCTCGCACGATACGCCCAATGCTCGGGCTTCGGCTGCCAGCGCCTCACGCAGTGCCGGCTCGCCTTCACTCATGCCGTATTGCCCCATGGACAGCGGCATGTCGGCCCACTCGACTTTCGGCAACATGGCTTCGGCCGGCAAGCCGCCGGCGAACGACATCACTTCTGGACGTTGGGCGGCGGCGAGGATTTCACGGATCAAAGAACTTTTAAGGCGCGAGACACGTTCGGAAAAAGCCATGGGGGTCACCGGTAGCGAGGCCTGAGGAAAATGAGTCAAACTGGTTGACCGAAATTACGACAGACCGAACGGATACGTCAACATGCTTGACCTTAAAAACCCCAGCACTCAGCAACAAGCCATGGAAGCGTTTTTCTTCGGTTACCAGGCGTTCACCGCCAAAGCCGACGAAATGCTCGAGCGTCGCGGCTTGAGCCGAGTGCACCAACGCATCGTGTTTTTCATCGCTCGCTACCCAGCCCTCAGCGTCAAGGAGTTGCTGGCGTTGCTCGGCGTGAGCAAACAGGCACTGAACATTCCGCTGCGACAGTTGGTGGAAATGCATTTGGTGAACAGCGTCGCGTCCGAGACCGACAAGCGTAAGCGGCTGCTGGAACTGACTGCGGAAGGCGCGCGGTTCGAGCAGTCGTTGCGACGCGAGCAGGTGAAATTGCTCGAGCGGGTGTTTACCGAGGCCGGGGAGACGGCGGTGAATGGGTGGTTGGCGGTGAATCTCGCGTTGGGTAAAAGTCAGGTGGCAGCTGACTGAAATGCTCTATCCGCGACATGTGCGTCGACTGATCTAACGCTTTCGCGGGCAAGCCCGCTCCCACAGGGGAATGCGCTCACCTGTGGGAGCGGGCTTGCCCGCGAAGGCGTCCTTCCTGGCGATATATCCTTATTGCCAAACATTTCGTCTACAAAATCAAAAACATTATTTGCTTTATTTGTATACAAAAGCATAATTCGCTTCGTGCGAGTTCCTGACCAACAGGTCAACAAATTCGCAAGCACCTCAAAGGGTCGCTGCCGCCCTCATGGGTCCGGCCCTGGAAATAACAATAAAACTCTTGAGGAGTACTCGCTGTGGAAAGCCGCAAATCCGAAGCCCCGACGCTGGAACTCTCGCCGGCTGGCTGGAGCGCATCTTCAAACTCAGCTTGCACGGCACCACGGTGAAGACCGAGCTGATCGCCGGTCTGACAACCTTCATCACCATGGCTTACATCATCTTCGTCAACCCGAACATCATGGCCGATGCCGGCATCGATCACGGCGCGGCGTTCGTCGCCACCTGCATCGCCGCCGCGCTGGGTTGCCTGCTGATGGGCCTGTACGCCAACTGGCCGGTCGGCCTGGCACCAGGCATGGGCCTGAACGCATTCTTCACTTACACCGTGGTCGGCACCATGGGCTACAACTGGGAAACCGCCCTCGGTGCGGTGTTCGTCTCCGGTGTGTTGTTCATGTTCCTGACCTTTTCCCGGATTCGCGAATGGCTGCTCAATAGCATTCCAGTGAGTTTGCGCTTTGCCATGGGCGCCGGTGTGGGCCTGTTTCTGGGGCTGATCGGCTTGAAAACCGCGGGCATCGTGGTCGACAGCCCGGCCACCCTGATCAAGCTCGGTTCCCTGCGCGAACCTGGCCCGTTGCTGGCGGCTATCTGCTTCCTGATGATCGCCGTGCTCAGCTACCACAAAGTGTTCGGCGCGATCCTCATCAGCATCATCACCGTGACCCTGGCCGGTTGGGGCCTGGGCCTGGTGCACTACGAGGGCATCATGTCTGCCCCGCCGAGCTTGGCACCGACCTGGATGGCCATGAATGTCGCCGGCGTATTCAACGTCAGCATGATCAGCGTGGTACTCGCTTTCCTTTTTGTGCACATGTTCGACACCGCTGGGACACTAATGGGCGTCGCCCAGCGCGCCAACCTGGTGAACGCTGACGGCCGGATCGAAAACCTTTCCCGCGCCATGAAAGCCGACAGTGCTTCCAGCGTATTCGGTGCGGTGGTCGGTGTTCCGCCCGTCACCAGCTATGTGGAAAGTGCCGCGGGTGTCGCCGCGGGTGGTCGGACTGGTCTTACCGCTGTGACCGTAGGTGTGCTATTTATTGCCGCAATGTTTTTCGCACCGCTGGCTTATGCAACCGCCGGTGCGCTGATTTATGTGGCGATGCTGATGATGGGCGGCATGGCGCATATCGAATGGGACGAAGCCACCGACAGCATTCCGGCGATCGTTACCGCGATCATGATGCCGCTGACCTTCTCGGTCGCCGACGGTATCGCGCTGGGCTTTATCACTTACGTGACGCTGAAGGCCAGCACCGGCAAGTACAAGGAAATTTCCGTCAGCCTGTGGGTGCTTTGCGCGATCTTCATCGCCAAGTTCATTTTCTTGTAAGCCGTCTACGTTTCAAAAACAGTGTTTCAAAACAGCCTCACCCCGTCGGGTGAGGCTTTTGCATATTAGGGAGGAAAGTGATGAGTCTGGAAACCTGGCTGCTGTTCAGCGGCGCTGCGCTGGTGGTGATCCTGATTCCGGGGCCACTGTCGTTGCTGATGATCAGCAACAGCCTGAATTACGGTTTGCGCCGTTCTTACCCGGCGTTTCTGGGAGGCGTGATTGCGTCGATCTGCCTGCTCAGTGCTTCGGCCTTGGGTCTGGGCGCCTTGTTGCTGGCGTCGGAACAGCTGTTCAGCGCCCTGAAAATCGTCGGTGCGTTGTACCTGTTCTATCTCGCCTGGCAGAGCTGGCAGCAATCGCGTCAGCCCTCCCAAGGTGCCGAAGTGCCCCAGGCTGCGCCGGTGCCGCGCTTTCGTGCACTGTTCGGGCGCGCGTTCATGCTCGGCGCGAGCAATCCGAAAGACATTTTGTTCTTCGCCGCTTTCCTGCCGCAGTTTCTGAGTGCCGAGCAACCCTTCTTGCCGCAGTTGCTGGTGATGATTGCCACCTGGACTGTGCTGGATCTGCTGTGCAAATTGGCTTATGGGCTGGGGGCTCACGGCGCGGCGCGGTATTTGCGCAGCGGCAATGGGCAGAGCTGGTTTAACCGGGTGAGTGCGGGGTTGTTTAGCGGGGCTGGTGCGGCGTCGTTGTTGAGCCGCTAAAAGCTTCGCGGGCAAGCCTCGCTCCTACAGATACTTTGTTGTTCTTACATAACGTGAACGACGCAAATCCTGTAGGAGCGAGGCTTGCCCGCGATGGCGCCAGACCAGACACCTACTTTTTCAAGGGCAAAAAAAGCCCGCAGTGTGAGCGGGCGAAAGACCAAAGAAGCTATATGCGCAGTCGCTTCTCGGAGGAGGCAGCTGCTTGGGGGATCAACTGCCTCGGTACGTGGAATAGCTATACGGCGAAATCAACAACGGCACGTGGTAGTGATCCTGTTCCGCAGAGATGCCGAAACGCAGCACCACCACATCCAGAAACGCAGGCTCGGGCAGCTGAACCTCACGGGTGCGGTAGTAATCACCCGCATGAAACTGAAGCTGATAAACCCCGGACCGATAGTCATCACCTTGCAGCAGCGGCGAATCGACACGGCCATCGCTGTTGGTAATCGCAGTGGCGACCAATTCCAGTTGCGAACCTTCAACGCGGTACAACTCGACCTTGATCGAGCTGCCCGGGCAACCGTGTGCAGCGTCCAAAACGTGTGTAGTCAAACGTCCCATTGATTCTGCGCGCCTGCCTGC
>LNAP01000938.1_pt1 | contig 31839 bp, 26 predicted proteins | sample 602601 | NCBI WGS metagenome assembly LNAP01 (sample SAMN02440304, study PRJNA202911) | soil metagenome | biome: Subtropical and temperate rainforests or woodlands; isolation source: soil samples (1 kg each in a 20% v/v slurry with milli Q water) were... ...
CACCGATCAGGGCACCGGCGGCGGCACCGACCCCGGTGCCGACCACGGCACTGTCGACCGCCGCTTGATTGGCGGCGCCGGCGGGCGAGGCGCCACCGGTCATCTGGCTGGCATATTGCCGGCAGCTGAGATCGTCTTGCTGGAATTGCGGCAGGCTTTTGCCATCGCCCGGCATGACGGCGACGCTCGGCCCGGTGGGCGCTTCGACGGCACAGGCACTGAGCGCCAGGGAGCTGGCGCAAAGAAGGATAGCTGACAGGCGTGGCATGATGGGAGGTCCTTGGGAAAGTGGTTTATATGTTATACGTGGCACCTGTATCGATCCTGTCCGTCGATTTTCGACGTTACGCGATCCGACGTTGTTGTGGCTGACGCCTTGAGGCAATCATCTATTCCGTCGCGCCGTCCACCCGCCGTTCACCGTTGCGCGAACGGAACGGCCGAGATGCCGTGCGGTCGGTTCCGTCCCGGTACCGGGGCGAAGTGCCGCATCACGCGATAACGCGTAAAGGGCCAATGGCGCCCCGAAAGTGGCGCATCTGCCTAAAGCACCGGCAACCATCCTGACAGATTGATGTTCTGTTGTTTTAAAGGGAGGCATCTATGTCGGTTTCAAGGCTGTTTACCCGTTTTGCCAATGCTGTGGCGCGGCTCACGGGAAAGCCGGCGACTTTTGCCTTGTGCTGCCTGACGGTCGTGGTCTGGGGCGCCAGCGGGCCGATCTTCGGATTCTCGGATACCTGGCAGCTCGTGATCAACACGGGCACCACCATCGTTACTTTCCTCATGGTGTTTCTGATTCAGAACACCCAGAATCGCGACGGCGCGGCCTTGCAGGCGAAACTCGACGAGCTGATCCGGGCGCTGGAGGGCGCCCGCAATCACTTCGTCGGCATCGAGCATCTGACCGAGGAAGAGCTCGAAGAAATCAGAAAGCTTTGCGAGAAAGATGCCGCGAGCGAAGAGGAAGACCCGAAACGCCGCGAGAAGATCGGCAAAGCCAGCTTGCCGAGGCTTCACAGATCCTTGGATCGGCTCAAGATCTGAGGCGCTGCCTGCCCTTTACTGCGGCGTGCCCGGCATCAGGTCATCCCGGCATCAGGTCATAGGGATGCTTCCAGCCCGGCAGGGCGGCGATACGATCGGCCCAGGCCTTGATATGGGGAAACTGCGCAGGGTCGATGCCGGTTTCTTCCGTGAAATAGACATATCCGGCCAGGGAGAAGTCGGCGATGGTCGGCCGGGCGCCAACCAGGAAGGGCTGCGCCGCCAGATGCTTTTCGACAATGCCATAGGCGCCCAGCGCCCGGCCGCGCAGGAAATCGGTGACCGGCGTTTCCCCGGTCTTCTGGATGCCGACCATGAATCGCAATGTGGCGAAATAGCTGGTGAATTTGTGGTTGTCGAACAGGATCCAGCGCAGGATGTCGCGCTGCTCATCCTCGTTCCGGGCGGCGAATTTGCCGGTCCGTTCGGCCAGGTAGGTGAGGATGACACCGCTTTGCGTGAGCCGCGTCGAGCCATGATCCAGGACCGGTATCTCGCCCAGCCCGTTCACCTCACTGCGGAAATCGTCGCGCCGGGTGGCGTCGTTGAAGTAATCGACCCAGGCCGCCTTCCAGTCGCAGCCGCTCAGTTGCAGCATCAGCGCGACCTTGTAGCAATTGCCGGATTCTTTCACGCAGTGCAGGCGATACTCGGCCATTCCCGTTCCCCTTTGCCGCTTGAGCTTGCGGCGCTCTTTGTTGTTCCGGTCCGGTGCAGGATAGCAATCGCGCGATTCATCTGCTCGGCCAATCTGCAAGTGGGGCCGCTCCCTGGCCCGCGCACGGCGGCCCGCCGGCGGAGGGCAGTCACCGCATCGGCGCCGCGATCGGTGCTGCCACCCCGGCAGCGGAATGCAATAATGCATGGCAAGCATGGTGCCGCTCCGGATCAGGCGGTGAAAGAGGCGAGGGCAGCGAGATCGTCCAGCGGGATCAGATGCTTCGACACCGCATCGAAACTGCCGGGTGCAAGGCTGTGCAAAAGCACCAACAGCCCGATGATCAGGAAGGCGGCGCCGTAAAAGCCGGCCAGGGATTTGCCAAGCTTACCGACACCGGGCTGCTTCGATGGTGCTGGCGGATGGATGACATATTGTGCCTCGCCATTACCGAAGGACCAGTCTTCGAGGCCGTTCTCATGCAGGGTGATGAAGATGTTGCCCGCGGCGACGCCCGGATCGCCGGTTAGGTTGGCGGCGACCTGACGGTAAAATTCCTGCTTCATCGCCACGTCGCGTCCACGCCGTAAAAAGACCTGGATGAAGACGATATCGTCATCGCGGCGGATCCCGAGATAGCCGGGATCATAGATCAGTGCATTGCCGGCTAGTTCGCTGACAATTTGGAAGCGGTCATCCTGCGGTACCTGCAAGGCGCTGACCAAGGCGCGATGGACGCCCTCGCCGACGGCCTGGCAATAGTCGCGTGATTTGCCGGCCGCCAGGGTGATGCGAATGAGTGGCATGAGAGTCTCCTTCTTCGTTTGCCCGCCCTTTCGAGCGGCGTCGACTCAGACTCTGATGCGTTGTATTACTTTTTAAAAATTGATAGTTTTTAAGTAATACTTTCGATTTTCGGAACGGTCATGGCGGGTAACCTCGATATCGACATCCTGCGCAGCCTGGTTACGGGGGTTGATCTCGGAAGCTTCGCGCGGGCGGCCGATCGTCTCGGCCGATCGCAATCGGCGATCAGCCTGCAATTGCGCAAACTGGAAGAACAGCTCGGCGTCAGTCTGCTGCGCAAGCAGGGGCGCGGCCTGGCGCTGACCGAGGCGGGCGAAGTGATGCTGGCCTATGCCCGACGTCTGCTGGCGCTGAACGATGAAGCCGTGACGGCCGTGCGCGGGCCGGCGATGGCCGGCGATCTGCGCTTCGGGCTACCGCAGGATTTTGCCGAAACCTGGTTTCCGAAGACGCTGGCGCTGTTTGCCCGCGCCCACCCCCAGACGCGGATCTCGGTCACGGTCGACCGCAATGCGGTCCTGATCGACCGCCTGGATCGGGGCGAGCTGGATCTTGCCCTCGTCCTGGCCTGGCATGTCGATCGACCGCGGATGATACCGGTGGTCAATCTGCCGATGGCCTGGATCGGCAGCCGAGATCAACCCTTCAATCCAGGCTCGGAACCGGTGCCATTGGTCATGTTCGAGGCGCCCTGCATCTTTCGTCAGGCCGCCGGCGACGCACTCGATGCGGCCGGACTTGCCTGGCGGGTCGCTTTCACCAGCCCCAGCCTGTCGGGATTGTGGGCGGCGATTGCGGCCGGCCTCGGCGTCACCTTGCGCACCGCCGCCAGCGGCGCAGCCGGCTTGCAGCACCTGGGTCCGGAAAGCGGCCTGCCGCCTTTGCCGGAGATCTCCCTCATGCTGATCGAATCGTCCCTTGGCGAGAGCGGCCCGGCACAGATGCGGTTCAAGGAAATCCTGCTGGAAACCTGCCGCACGGCCATCGGCGGGGCGATCGGCCCTCAACCGGCATCAGTCGAAAGGATGGCTTCATTGTAATGGTCGACCTGCGGCATCGGGTCGTAGAAATGATGCAACAGGGCCCGCCATTGCTGATAGCGGTCCGACCGGCGAAAATCCTCCGTGTGATTTTCCAGGCACTGCCACCACACCTGCAGCAGATGCCGGTCGGGCACTTCGATACATCGGCGCAGCTCCAGCCTGACGAAACCCGGCGTCGCCTGGATCAGCGGCAAGGCCTGCCGCATGGCAGCCTCGAAAGCCGGCGTCTGGCCCGGTTTCACCTGCAGGAGAGCATGTTCCAGAATCATGTCCAGCTCCGTATCGGCCAGAAATCAGCGATTGTCGATGCCGAGCTGGCGCGTCACATCCTTTCGAAACTGAAACCCCGCGAGATCTCTCAAGCCGGCCGGCACGTGTCCATATCGGATTGATTTAGTTAACGAATTATAGAGGGCCGATAAGTTAAAATCACGCTATTTCAATATATTGTCTAAAATACTTGTTGTTTTGCATTTAATATTCGGCTTAACTACCATTGTTGTGTATTGCTAAGCAAAATGCGAGACGGCGTGGAGACACAGTTTGGCTTCGGGGTATCTGCGGATCGCCAGCGGGGGGTCGAAAATCGGACCCGCCAAGGATGGGCGCAGGATGCCTGAGCCGCTGGGGGCGGCGTTGATGGCGGCAGAAAACACGGATGTTCAGCAGCTGCTGGCATTGGCTCGGGAGAAATCGGAGCAGGCACGCAGTCATCTCTTCGAGGTGATGGGTGACTTGTTCATGGATCAGGCGCGAATCCTGACGGTCCAGGAGCGGGCCCTGATGGTGGATATCCTGGAAAAGCTGATCGGTGAAGTCTCGCATGATATTCGCGTCAGGCTGTCTCAGCGTCTGGCCGGTGCGTCCAATATTCCCCGTGAATTGGCGCTTCTCCTGGCCAATGACGAAATCGACATCGCGGCGCCCATCCTGATGCAATGCAAGGCGTTGCAGCAGGTTGATCTGATCGAAGTCATTCACCAGCGTTCGCGCCAACACATGCTGGCGATCGCCATGCGGCGCGATCTGCCGTACCAGGTATCGGATGCATTGGTGGATAGCGGCGACACCGATGTCATTCGCACGCTGCTGGAAAATGCCGATGCGCAGCTTTCCGAAGCGACATTGGCCTATATCGTCGAACAGTCGCGCACGATCGATGATTTTCAGGGGCCGCTGGTCCGCCGCGATGACCTGCCGCGCGACCTCGCGGTCAAGATGTGCTATTGGGTTTCCGCGGCCTTGCGCCTTTTCATCCTCGACAAATTCAAGATCGATGCCAACGAGCTCGACGACCTGCTCGAGCCGACCCTGCATGACGAGGTCAAGGCTCTCGAAGGGCGCCCCGCGGAAAACGAAGCGGGTGAGCGTCTTGTCGGAGAATTGCGGCGCAGCGGCAATCTCACGCCGCGCTTCATGATCCAGACCTTGCGCCGCGGCGAAGTCCAGCTCTTCGAAGCTATTCTCGCCGAACTCAGTCAGCTGCGCGTGTCGCTGGTGCGCCGCCTGCTCTATGAGGATGGCGGGGAAGGGTTGGCGATGATGATTCGCGCCATTGACCTTGCGCGCGAGGAATTTGCGACGATTTTTTTGCTCAGCCGCAAGACCAGACCGGGAAGTGCGATCACGGATCCCGTCAGTCTCGGCACAGCTTTGGCTTTTTTCGACCGAATCACCCCTGAAAACGCAAAACAGGTGATCAACAGATGGCAGCGCGACCCCAACTACCTGTACGCGATCAAGCAGATCGAGCAGACGGCACGAGCGGTGAGCGACCGACCGCCCCAGGATTAGGCAAACCGTCGGCAATCGTTACCGATTGGCATCCGGTTCGGGATGCCCAGCCGTCGCCGGAACAGCTGCGCGATATCTTCCATCGCGAGCTGCTGGATTTCGGCCCGGCGCTTTATTTGGCGGATCGCGACGGCGTGGTGAGATGGTGCAACGTCGCCTTCCGCCGCATCGTCGAACTGCCGATCGATGGCGGCCAGCTGATGGAAATGATGCGCTTCCGCGACATCGCCGAAGAGGTCGAACAGAATCGCGCGACCGTCTATCGGGAGCAGCGGGTGAAGACCGGCGGGGCGGTCCATTTCCTGCGCTCGCGCCACGTGCCGCTCTTCGATGCGACCGGCGAACTGACCGGCTTCGGCGGCCTGCTCAATCTGTTTGCGGAAAACACCATCGGCTTCGAAGACAGCAGCGTGATCGCCGATCGCTATGCCGACTTCCTGCGACTGACCGCGGATTGGGTCTGGGAGATCGACGACCAGCTGAATTTCGTCATGGTCTCGCAGCGCGTGATGAATGCCATCGGCCGCGCGCCGCAGGAACTGATCGGCACCAATCTGCTGCAGCTTGGCATGTCGCCGGCGCTCGTCGCCGAGGTGAAGCGGCGCTTCGACCGCCTGTCGCCTTTCCGCGAACAGGCTTTCGAAATGATGGACAGCGACGGCCGTTCGAAGATGTTTCTGCTCAGCGCCGTGCCGGTCTTCGATCGGCGCGACGGGGCGCTTCAGGGTTTCCGCGGCGCCGCTACCGATGTGACGGAACTCAACCGCCGCGAAAGCGGCCTGAGGGCGGCCAAGGAAGCGGCCGATGTCGCCAATATGGCGAAGACCCAGTTCCTCGCCAATATGAGCCATGAATTGCGGACGCCGCTCAATGCCATCATCGGCTTTTCCGATGTCATGCGCATGGAGATGGTCGGCCCGATCGGCAATCCGCAATATCGCACCTATGTCAGCGATATCCACAGCAGTGCGCTGCATCTGCTCGGCATCATCAATGACGTGCTCGATGTGTCGCGGATCGAAGCCGGCAAGGTGCAGTTGATGGAAAGCGTGGTCAATCTGGAGGAAGTCTTCGATTCGGTGTTGCGCCTGGTGCGCGAACGCCAGACCGAGGCCGGCCTCAGCCTGAGCGCGGAGCTGCCGCCGCGTCCGCCGCGGCTGAATGCCGACAAACGCAAATTGAAGCAAATCCTCATCAACCTTATCGGCAATGCAATCAAGTTCACGCCCAGCGGCGGGGTGATCAAACTCTCTGCGCGTCAATTGCAGAACGGCGATCTTGAGATTGTCGTGGCCGATAACGGAATCGGCATCGCACCGGAAGATATCGAGCGCGTCTTGCAGCCTTTCGTGCAGGCCGACTCGGCCTTGCATCGCAAATTCGATGGTGCCGGTCTCGGCCTGCCGCTGTCGCGCGGGCTGGCGCGTCTGCATGGTGGCGAGCTGGAAATCGACAGCGCTCCCGGTCGTGGCACGCGGGCGATCGTCACCCTGCCGGCCGAACGTGTGATGGACGGGCCGCAGCTTACCAAGATCAAGTAAAGCCTATCCGCAACGCCAGCGTTACACGCTCATCCCGCATGACATCTGCGTCATGCGGCGTGGCACGTCGCCATTTTTTGGTGCCTGTGCTACCTTGACCGCCCCAGGACAAGGCGGGACAGGTGAGCGTGGGGAACGCCCAGTTCGATTTGTTGCAGCTGGCTGATATCGCACGCGACCGCAGCGCTCAAGGTCGTGCGCGGCTCTTTGCCCTCTTGGCGGCCTTGCTGTGCGAGCGATGGCGGGATCTGACGGCGCGTGAGCGCGATCTCTTTGCCGATTTGCTGCAGGCGCTGTCGCCACGTGCGGAACAGGCGGATCGCGACCGTCTCGGCCGGTATCTTTCCGCGTGTCCCGACGTGCCGCAAAGCCTGTCGCCCTTCGTGATGCCCGCGGAACCGCTTGCGGGCGTCGCCATCGGGACGGCGCCAATCCGTCAGACGATAGAAGATGAACCGGCGGCCTTTGAGACAGAGTCCACCGCCGAGACCAAAGCCGCCGAGGTTGCGACTGTCATCGCCGAGTCGCCGTCGATTGACGAGCCGGCATTGCCAAAGCCGCTCGTCACGCCGCCAACGGTTTTGGCGCGGGTCACGATGCCGCGACGGCAGCAGGTAACGGTCGTCGTTTCGCAGCCGGTCAAGGTCACGAAAGCGGCCGAGATCCCGTCACCGCCCCCGGCCGAATCACCAGCGGATCCGGCGACCTTCGAAAGCGCGCCCGGCTTCGAAAGCGCACCCGGTCCCCGGACCTTATCCGCTTCTGTTGCGATGGCGCCGATATCGCCCGTGCCTTTGCCGGACCGCTTGCCCAATCCCTTCCCGCCCGGTGCCGCCGCGCCTCCGATGCCGGCACCGGCCATGCGACGCAACATCGAATCCGATCCCTCGCCGGAGGACAGCCTATCGGCGCCGCGCGACAATCCGCATCGCCTGACGCCGGATCTGCTAGGGCAGGCTTTGGACCAGGACGAACTGCCGCGTTTCGAAGTCATGCTGGCCCATCTCAGCGGCTTGCGGGCCCCGCTCTTGCGTCGGCTCTTGCGGGATGGCGGCAATGAGGGTTTCGCGATCGTCGCCCGTGCCGCCGGCTTCGATGCCGCCGGCTTCGTCGCGCAGTGGCAGGACTGGCGGCGACGGCAGGCTGACTTGGGCCGGGCGACCTGGCGTGCCGATGGTCACGACGCGAAACGGATCGGTGATTTCTTCGCCGCTTTGACGGATCGGCAGGGGGATCGCCTGATCCAGCGCTGGCGCAGCGACGGCGACCGGCTTTTCGCCGCGTCCCGGACATCCGACGCGGAAGGGCTACCGTGACCCGCTACACCGGATCATGCCATTGCGGTGCCGTCACCTTCCGCATCGATGCCGAGATCGCCGAGCTCACGACCTGCGATTGCTCTCTTTGCGTCAAGAAGAATGCCTTGATGACGAGGGTGCATGAAAGCGCCTTGACGATCCTGTCCGGCGAAGACGTCCTGTCGCTCTATCAATGGAATACCAAGCGGGCGAAGCATTACTTTTGCTCGGAATGCGGCATCTATACATTTCACCGCAAGCGGGCGGCGCCGGATCACTACGGCGTCAACATCCTCTGTCTGACAGATTTCGATCACACGACCGTGCCGGTTCGGGCGACGGAAGGCGCCAATATGTCGCTGGTGGATGCTGCTGCCCGTGCCGAATGGCCCGGCCCCCGCAGCGGCGACTAACCATCCGCAGCCACATGGCGGCGGCTATCGTCTATGCCGCAAGTCGCGCAAGGCATTGTCCAGCCCATCCAGCGTCAGGGGATGCATTCGGCCGCCCATCAGCTGGTCGATCAGTTTCAAGGATTGTGTGAATCCCCAAAGCTGCGGGTCGCGGGGATTGATCCAGACGGCGCGGGGATAGTGGCGCAGCAGGCGCTCGATCCAGGCCTGACCCGATTCGGCATTCCAATGTTCCACGCTGCCGCCCGGCACGGTTATCTCGTAGGGCGACATGGTGGCATCGCCCACCAGGACCAGCGACCAGTCGGGACCATAAGTGCGCATGACTTCCTCGGTCGGCGTCGTGGCATCGAAGCGCCGGCGGTTGCTGCGCCACAGCCGCTCATAAGGGCAGTTATGAAAATAGAAGGTCTCGAGATGCTTGAACTCGGATTTGGCGGCACTGAACAGCTGCGCGGTCTCTTCCACGTGGTCGTCCATCGATCCGCCGATATCGAGCAGCAGCAGCACCTTGATTTTGTTGTGCCGTTCCGGCCGCAGCTTCAGGTCGAGCGCGCCGCCATTGCGCGCCGTGGCGCCGATCGTCTGGTTGAGATCGAGCTCCGTCGCTTCGCCCTCGCGGCCCCAGCGCCGCAAGCGTCGCAGCGCCAGCTTGATGGCCCGGGTACCCAATTCGACATCGCCGTCGAGATCACGGAACTCGCGCTTATCCCAGACCTTGACGGCACTGCGATGGCGCGACCTGTCCTGGCCGATGCGGATGCCTTCGGGATTGTAGCCATAGGCGCCGAAAGGCGAGGTGCCGTTGGTGCCGATCCATTTATTGCCGCCCTGATGCCGTTCCCGCTGCTCGGCCAGGCGTTGCCGCAGCGTTTCCATCAGCTTGTCCCAGCCGCCGAGCGATTGCACCGCCGCCTGCTCTTCCGGCGTCAGATAACGCTCGGCCAATTTGCGCAGCCATTCCTCGGGGATATCGGCCAGGATCTCGCCGCCGATACTGCCGATGCCCTTGAAATAGACGGCGAAGATGCGGTCGAAGCGGTCGATCTGGCGCTCGTCCTTGATCAGCGATGCCCGCGCCAGATAGTAGAAGTCCTCGACGCTCAGCGCCACCACGCCGGCCTGCAAGGCGCCCATCAGCGTCAGATATTCGGTCAGTGAGACCGGCACGCCTTCATGACGAAGCGCGGTGATGAAACCGGCGAACATCGGGTGGCGCCTGCCTTCCCTATTGGCCGCGCCGCGCCATGAAGGCGACGCGCTCGAAGAGATGCAGATCCTGCTCGTTCTTGAGCAGGGCGCCGTACAGAGGCGGTACCACGACCTTCGGGTCCGTCGATTTCAGGACTTCGGGCGGGATATCCTCGACCATCAGCAATTTCAGCCAGTCGAGCAACTCCGAGGTGGCCGGCTTCTTCTTCAGCCCGGGCACCTCGCGGATCTCGTAGAACAAGGTCAGCGCCTCGCGCACGAGATTGGCTTTGATGTCGGGATAGTGGCTGGCGACGATCCGCTCCATCGTCTGGCGATCGGGGAAGCGGATATAATGGAAGAAGCAGCGGCGCAGAAAGGCGTCCGGCAATTCTTTTTCATTGTTCGAGGTGATGATGACGATGGGGCGATGGAGCGCCGTCACGGTCTCCTTCGTCTCATAGACGAAGAATTCCATGCGGTCGAGTTCCTGCAGCAGGTCATTGGGAAATTCGATATCGGCCTTGTCGATCTCGTCGATCAGCAGCACGACCGGTCTGTCGCTGGTAAAGGCTTCCCAGAGCTTGCCGCGGATAATGTAATTGCGGATATCGTGGACTTTCGCCTCGCCCAGCTGACCGTCGCGCAGCCGCGCCACCGCGTCATATTCATAGAGCCCCTGTGCCGCCTTGGTGGTGGACTTGATATGCCACTGGATCAGGTCATAGCCGAGGGCGCGCGCCACTTCGGTCGCCAGGACTGTCTTGCCGGTCCCCGGCTCGCCCTTGACCAGCAAGGGACGTCCCAGAGCGATGCTGGCATTGACGGCGACTTCCAGATCGCGCGTTGCAATATAGCTGTCGGTGCCAGTGAAGCCTTGCGTGAAGCCTTTGATGTCGGACATGGACCTAGTTTCTCGATTTGTTTGCGCTGACGGCGTGGGCCGGGCTGCAAACTAGCATCCGGCCCAGGATGGGGCAAAGATGCGGCAATGTGGCATGCGCATGGCTGATGCCCTCGCTGGGGCAATCGCTTGACACTGGCCTGGCAGCGGCCATATCGATCCAGGCTATTTATAAATTCGCCCCATTTACAAATTCGCCAAAGAGATCAACATGCCGAAGCGGCCGGTCACACAAAGACGGTACGATTAAGATGCGGGTTGCCAAATACAAGATCGGGGATGTCGTGCGTCATCGGGTCTATCCCTTTCGCGGGGTGATTTTCGATGTCGATCCGATCTTCAATAATACCGAGGAATGGTGGCAATCGATCCCGGCCGAAGTGCGGCCGCATAAGGATCAGCCCTTCTATCATCTGCTCGCCGAAAACGATAAGAGCACATATGTCGCCTATGTGTCGGAGCAGAATCTCCTGCCCGACGCGACCGAAACGCCGTGCCGGCATCCGATGATTGCCGAGATTTTCGACGGCCCGGTCGAGGGCACCTACCGCTTGAAGGCTGTCCGGCCGCACTGATTTCTGCTGTCTGAACCTGGATTTTCCTGCCGGTCTTGCCGGCCGATAGTCCGTGGCTTGACTCTGGAACAAAAAAGGAACATAAAATAAGAACAAGAAGTGAACATAACAGATCCGGAGATAATCATGATGACACTTCTCAAGCACATTCTCGAAGGTGCGGCATTCGGCACGTTGATGGCAGTGATTCTCGCCGGTCAACATCTCTTGCAGTGACGGTTTGTCGTCGATTCTAGACGCCTTAAGCCTCGCTTGTCCGATCCGGGATGGCGGCCAAATGACCATTCGGCCGCAAAAGCTTTTCTCAGTGGAGCCAACCCCCTATACCTGACCTCCAGCTTTTGGCGAAGTGGGAGGGGTTGGTGCGACTTGCCGTGGTGCGGGATTTCCTCAAACTTGAATCTGCCGGCAGCATTATTCTGCTGTGTTCTGCCGTGGCTGCGCTGATCCTGTCCAATTCACCGCTGGCAACGGCTTATGAGGAATTGCTGGGGCTGCCTTTCGGCGTCACCCTCGGCGGGGTCGGTCTCACCAAGCCGTTGATCCTCTGGATCAATGACGGATTGATGGCGATCTTCTTCTTCCTGGTCGGGCTGGAGATCAAGCGCGAGATCCTGGAAGGCGAATTGTCGAGCGCGGCGCAGATCGCTTTGCCGGGCTTCGCGGCGATCGGCGGCATGGCCGCCCCGGCGCTGATCTATTGTCTGATCAATTGGCACCATCCCGAGAACCTGCCCGGCTGGGCGATTCCCGCCGCCACGGATATCGCCTTTGCCGTCGGGATCCTCGGTCTGGTCGGATCGCGGATACCGCTCAGCCTCAAGGTCTTTCTGCTGGCACTGGCGATTCTCGACGATCTCGGTGCCATCCTCATCATCGCCTTCTTCTATACGGCTAATCTCTCGCTGCTGTCCCTGGTCCTTGCCGCCCTTGGCCTTGTGGCCCTGCTGATCCTCAATCGCCTCAATGTCGGCCGGCTGACGCCCTATGTGCTGATCGGCATCTTCATCTGGGTTTGCGTGCTGAAATCCGGTGTCCACGCCACCTTGGCGGGTGTCGCCGTCGCCTTCATGATTCCCATTCGCGACCGCAAACGGCCGGACCGCTCGCTGCTGCGCCGTTGCGAACACGCGCTGCATCCCTGGGTCAGTTTTGCCATCATGCCGATCTTTGCCTTCGCCAATGCCGGCGTCAGCCTGACCGGTCTCGGGCCTGAAACGGCAATGGAGCCGGTCGGACTCGGCATCGCCCTCGGCCTCTTTCTCGGCAAGCAATTGGGCGTCATGCTGATGGTGGCGCTCTGTGTCGGGCTGCGGTTTGCGAAATTGCCGCAGGGCGCATCCTGGCCGCAGATGTATGGCGTGGCCGTTCTGACCGGCATCGGCTTCACCATGAGCCTTTTTATCGGCACGCTGGCTTTCGGCGACAATCTGCGATCGGCGGAGGTTCGGCTGGGCGTTCTCGCCGGCTCGATTCTGTCGGCGGTGATCGGCTTTGTGCTGCTGCGCTATTTCGCTCCGCCGCCCGCGAAAGTCGCAGTAGCGCCGGCCGGTTCGGGCCGCGCAACGGCGAGTAGCTAGCGTATCTGACGCAAGGCCGGCTGGAAGGCGCTGAGGGGCACGGCCGTGCTCAGTTCTTGCCGGTCCTTGAAGGTGACGACACCGCTCTGGATACCCACAATCTCGACTTTGCTGTTGTCGAAACGCAGCACCGGTGCACCGGAAGCGCCATAGGTCGCGTCGCAATCATGCAGCCATAATTTCGGCGCGGCCTGGCCGACGATCTGGCAATTACGATGCGCGGTCAGCACTTCCTTGAAGTCGCCGCTATAGCCGGCAACCGATACGGTGACCGGGCCGTGGCTGAGATCGATATCCTGGGTGGCGAAGGGAATCGGTTGCTGCTTGAGGTCGCGGTCGAGTTCCACCAGCGCCCAGTCCAGCGCCATTTCCCGCGGCTGCTCGGCGGCACTTGGCACATAACCCGGCGACAGGACGAAGCGAATCGCAATGCCGTGGCCGCCGAACTGACCGCGATCATAACCGGCGACGAAATGGATATCGCCGGGGATCGCCCAGCGCCGGTCGTTGAAATTGTACAGACAATGTGCCGCCGTCAGGACCCAATGCCGCGCCACCAGCGCCCCGGTGCAATAGCCACCGATCACCCGGTTGACGCGGCCCAGCGAAGACCAGGGCCAGAGGCTGCTATCCATTCGGCTGCGATGATCCGCTGCGGAAACGCCAAGCTTGTGCAAGCTCAGCAGATCCGCCGCTGCAGCCGACTGCGCCGACGCCGCTTGTGGCGTGACCAGCAGGCAAAGTCCGGCGCAACCGGCCATGCACAACCACGCGCCCAACCCCGGCCGCTTCTTTGAAGTATCGGTGGATGACATCACGCCAGATTAGCGCAAGATGCTGTACAACAACATGCCGGCTAATGCAGCCATGCTAACGGAAATCGCCAAGCTGCCGGTCAGAATGCCTCGGGTAAATCGATCCGTCGGTCGCAAAGCGGCCTCCAAGGATCTTCGCGCCAGGTTGCGCCGTTCCCGGCCGGCCAGCAGGACCAGATAGACTTTACCGAGAAAAGGCAATGACATCGATACGCGATAATCGATGGGATGTTCGCCCGGTCCGCTTTTGATGGCTGCCGCCCGTATCGCCGTCTCCTGGGATTTGTTCAAGCTGTCGCGAATTTCTACCGGCAGCAATCGCCAGAAGGCGTCCCCGCGCATCTCTTTGGTCAGCATTGCATCCCCATTTGCCCCCGACTCAACTTAATCACCCGGCATATTGACCGGTTACCCTTCAATCTGCCGTAAAATTCTTAAACAACACTTTATTGCGGTTGAACGTCCGCTGTAAATCCGTCCGCAAGTGTCGATCAGTCGGGGTGGTTCGTGCACCTGCAGCATAACGCCGGCGCCCATCCGATCACTGATGAAGGATGAACGTTATGCCAAGTCTGCGTGACAACGCGTTCATCTCGCGTGCCGTCACTGGCCAGCGTCGGGCCGCTCGGCTACAGTCGCAAACGCCGCTGGTGCCGAAAAGGCCAGCTGAAACAGGCGGCAAGAGGGCGGAGCGGGCTGCCCCTATCGTCAATAACAATCCGAGGCAGATTACGAATCATGAAAGCGGACAAACTGAAGTTGCAGCTGATCGACGATGTCTTGCGCTTCGTCATCGACCGGATCGAGCGCAATCGCATCGCTTTGGTCGAAAGCTTCATCCGCCAGTTTTATGCCAATGTGCCACAGCATGACCTGACGGGTCAGAATCCGGAAGATCTCTTCTGTGCGGCACTCTCTCTTTGGAATTTTGCCGGTAAGCGGGAAACCGGCAAGGCGAAGGTGCGGGTCATCAATCCGCGGCAGGAAGAACATGGCTGGGATATCGGCCATAGCATCGTGGAAATCGTCAATGACGATATGCCCTTCCTGGTGGATTCGGTCACGGCGGAATTGAACCGGCAGGATGTCGGCGTCCATCTCGTCATCCACCCCGTCATGCGGGTCGAACGGGATGCGAAGGGTCAGATCATCAGCCTGGGCAAGCCGGAGGCCCATGCCGAATCGATCATGCAGCTGCATGTGACGCAGATCGGTGACGCAGAGCGTTGCCGCCAGGTGCAGGAAGCCATCGAAACGGTGCTCAAGGATGTTCGCCTCGCAGTCGATGACTGGGCGCCGATGCGCGACCGGCTGACCGAGGTCATAGCGGACATCTCCAAGCGCAAGCTGCCGCTGCCCGAGGCGGAAGTTGCCGAAATCGTTGATTTCCTGAATTGGGTGGGCGCCGACAATTTCACCTTCCTCGGCTATCGTGAATATGTCTTTTCCGGCGAGGGCGAGCAGGTCAGCTATCGCATTGTCGAAGACGCATCGCTGGGCATCCTGCGCGATTTCCATACCCGCGTTTTTGACGGCATCCGCAATCGCGACAACATGCCGCCCGATGTGCGCAATTTCATTCGCCAGCCCAATCTGATGATGGTGACGAAGGCGACGTTGCGCTCCACCGTGCATCGCGACGTTCATCTCGACACGATCGGCGTCAAATTGTTCAATGACAAGGGTGAAGTCGCCGGAGAACGTCTCTTTGCCGGTCTCTTCACCGCCATCGCCTATAACCGCAGTCCCTGGCAGATTCCGCTGCTGCGCCAGAAAGTCGAGAACGTCACCAAACGGGCAGGCTTCGATCCGGAGAGCCATGACGGCAAGGCGTTGGATCATATCCTCGAGACCTATCCCCGCGACGAATTGTTTCAAAGCACTGAAGAGGAGCTGCTAGAGACGGCGCTCGGCATCCTGCATCTGCAGGAACGGCAGCGCATTGCGCTCTTTGCCAGGCGCGATCCCTATGAGCGGTTTATCGCCAGCTTCGTCTATCTGCCGCGCGATATGCTGAACACGGCCCTGCGCCTGCGCATCGGCAATCTGTTGTCCAAGGCCTTCAACGGCCAGGTATCGGCCTCCTATGTCCATGTCGGGGACGGTCCGCTGGCCCGCCTGCAATTCATCGTCACCACGACGCCCGGTGAAGTTCCCGCTGTCGATCTCAAACAGCTTGAGGCGGAGATCGTCGAGACCAGCCGTTCATGGCGCGACAAGCTGCGGGACGCGCTGGTCGAGGGCAAAGGTGAAGCCAAGGGCATCGCCTTGCTGCGCCGCTTCGGCGACGCCTTTCCCGCCGGTTTCGAGGAATATTTCAATGCCTTCACGGCGGTGCATGATATCGACCGGATCGAGGAGGCGTTGCGCCAGACCGCGCCGGCCATCAATCTCTATCGGCCGATCGAAGCCGCCGCGAATGAACTTCATCTGAAGCTCTATAAGGGCGGCGACAAGATCGCCCTGTCGACGGTGCTCCCGTCGCTGGAGAATTTCGGGCTCAAGGTGATCAGCGAGAATCCTTTCGAAATCAGGCCGCATGGCGGTGATGCGGTGGTGTGGATCCATGATTTCGTCATGGTGACCAGCGACGGGGCCGAGGTCGATATCGGCCGGATCCGCGATCAGTTCCAGGAGGCCTATACCAAGATCTGGGCCGGCGATATGGAGGATGACGGCTTCAACCGCCTCATCATCACGGCCGGTCTCGCCTGGCGTGATATCACCCTGATGCGGGCTTATTGCAAATACCTGCGCCAGGCGGCGATCGCCTTCAGCCAAGCTTATATGGAAGCCACGCTGAACGGCAATCCGCAGATCACCCGCAACATCGTCAAGCTGTTCCGCGTCGAGCTCGATCCGGGTTTCATCGGCGACCGCCAGGCGGAGGCGGCGAAGATCGTGGCGCAGATCCAGAAACAGCTGGATGAAGTCAGCAATCTCGATGAAGACCGCATCCTGCGGCGCTTCCTCAATGCGATACAGTGCACATTGCGCACCAATTTCTTCCAGCGGGCCGCAGATGGCGGCATCAAGGAATATGTGTCCTTCAAGCTCGATTCCCACAAATTGGAAGAGCTGCCTTTGCCGCGACCCTTGGTGGAGGTCTTCGTCTACAGTCCGCGCGCCGAGGCCATTCATCTGCGCGGCGGCAAGGTGGCGCGGGGCGGCATCCGCTGGTCCGATCGCCGCGAGGATTTCCGCACCGAGATTCTGGGCCTGATGAAGGCGCAGATGGTGAAGAATGCCGTCATCGTGCCGGTCGGGTCGAAGGGCGGCTTCGTCGTCAAGCGGCCGCCGCAGAGCAATGATCGCGATGTCGTCATGGCCGAGGTCGTGCATTGCTACAAGACGCTGATGCGCGGCCTGCTCGACATCACCGACAACCTGGTCGGGGGCAAGGTGGTCCCGCCCGGCGATGTCGTCCGCCGCGACGAGGACGATCCCTATCTGGTGGTCGCTGCCGATAAGGGGACGGCGACCTTCTCGGATATCGCCAACAGCGTGTCGCGCGATTACGGCTTCTGGCTCGATGATGCTTTCGCCTCCGGCGGCTCCGCCGGCTATGACCACAAGAAGATGGGCATCACCGCCCGTGGCGCCTGGGAATCGGTCAAACGGCATTTCCGGGAAATCGGCCGCGACATCCAGACGGCGGATTTTACCTGTGTCGGCATTGGCGACATGGCCGGCGACGTCTTCGGCAACGGCATGCTGCTGTCGCAGCATACGCAACTGGTCGGTGCCTTCAACCATCTGCATATCGTCGTCGACCCCAATCCGGATCCGGCAAGCAGCTTCAAGGAACGGCAGCGCCTCTTCAATCTGCCGCGGTCGAGCTGGGCGGATTATGACGCCAAGCTGCTCTCGGCGGGCGGCGGCATCTACGAGCGCAAGGCGAAGTCGATCAAGCTGTCGCCCGAGGCACGGCAGCGCTTCGGCATCGTGAAAGAAAGCGTCACGCCCAACGAGCTCATTCAAAGCATGCTGAAGGCCGATATCGACCTTCTCTGGCTGGGCGGCATCGGCACCTATGTGAAGGCCGAGGACGAAACCCATGCCGAGGTCGGCGACCGCGCGAATGACGCTGTCCGTATCAATGCCGGCGACCTGCGCTGCAAGGTCGTGGGCGAGGGCGCCAATCTCGGCTTCACCCAGCGCGGCCGCATCGAAGCGGCGCTGAACGGCAAGAAGATCAACACCGATGCCGTCGACAATTCCGCCGGCGTCGATACCTCGGATCACGAAGTCAATATCAAGATCCTGCTGAACGAAGCGGTCGCCAATGGCGATCTCACCATGAAGCAGCGCGATAAGCTGCTGGCAAACATGACCGATGAGGTCGGCGAATTGGTGCTGCGCGACAATTATCTGCAGACCCAGGCGCTGAGCATCGCCGAGGCGCAGGGCTTCCGTCTGACGGACCAGCAGGGCCGCTTCATGCGCGCCCTGGAGCGCACCGGCCATCTCGATCGGGCGATCGAATTCCTGCCGGATGACGACACCATGCGTCAGCGCTTGAATCAGCGCATCGGCCTGACCCGGCCGGAGCTGGCCATCCTGCTGGCCTATGCGAAGAACTCGCTTTATGACGAGCTGCTGCCTTCGGATCTGCCGGATGATCCGCAGCTTGCCGAGGATCTCGTCACCTATTTCCCCCTGCCGTTGCAGACGGGATACCGGACGCAGATCGAACAGCACCGGCTGCGGCGAGAGATCATCGCAACCGGGGTAACCAATTCGCTGGTCAACCGCATGGGGGCCACCTTTGCGCATGTGATGAAGGAGAAGACCGGGCTTGGCGCTTCGGCGATCGCCCGGGCCTATGCCGTCACACGCAGCGCCTTCAAGCTGCGCGATCTGTGGCGCGGCATCGAAGCCCTGGACAACAAGGTCGATGCCAAGGTGCAGATCGAGATGCAGATCGCCACCGGCAATCTCGCCGATCAGGCGACCCTGTGGTTCCTGCGCAACGGCCGGCATCCGCTCGATATCGCCGCCAATGTTGCCTCGACCAAGCCGGCGCTGGCGGCGCTGGAGTCGGCCCTGCCGATCATCGTCTCGCCGGATGACCGGGCGGAGATCGCGCGTCAGTTCAGCCATCTGACGACCCAGGGCGTGCCTGAAGATCTGGCCCAGCGCATCGCGCAGCTGCCGGCGATGATGCCGGCGCTCGACATCGTCCGCATCGCGACCGAGCTCAATATCAAAGTGGAAGATGTCGGACAGACTTATTTCGCCGTCGGCGATCAGTTCTATCTCGATTGGCTGCGCAGCGGTGCCAAAGGCTTGATCGGCGACAGCTATTGGCAGCGCCTGGCGGTCTTCGCCATCATCGAGGATCTCTATGGCCATCAGAGCGAATTGACGACCGTGATCTTGAAGGGCGGTCAGACGGGCGGCGATCCCGTCACGGGGCAGCCGTCGCTCGATCGCTGGCGCGAGGGGCGCGGCGCGGTGCTGACCCGTTTCGACAGCCTGTTCGCGGACCTTCGGCAGGTCGCCAAACTGGAACTGGCGATGCTGGCGGTTGCCAACCGGACCTTGCGCAGTCTGATGGTCTGAACAAGTGACGAGACATCATCGGCCGGATGCCTTTCCAGCGCATCCGGCCGATGAATGTCGGTAAGGCTTCAGCCCCGGTTCATCCGCTGGTCGATCAGGTTCTGCACCACGCCGGGATCGGCCAAGGTCGAGATGTCGCCGAGATTGCCGTAATCATTCTCGGCAATCTTGCGCAGGATGCGGCGCATGATCTTGCCCGACCGCGTCTTCGGCAGACCCGGTGCCCATTGCAGCAGGTCCGGGCTGGCGATCGGGCCGATTTCCTTGCGCACCCACATCACCAGTTCCTTGCGCAGCTCGTCGCTAGCTTCCACACCCGCATTCAGGGTCACATAGGCATAGATGCCCTGGCCCTTGATGTCGTGGGGATAGCCGACGACGGCCGCTTCGGCGACATGGCGATGGGCAACCAGGGCGCTTTCGACTTCCGCGGTCCCCATCCGATGGCCGGAGACATTGAGCACGTCATCGACCCGGCCGGTGATCCAGTAATAGCCATCGGCATCGCGGCGGCAACCGTCGCCGGTGAAGTATTTGCCCGGATAGGTGCGGAAATAGGTTTCGGCAAAGCGTTTGTGATCGCCATAGACCGAGCGCATCTGGCCCGGCCAGGAATCGGCGATGCAGAGATTGCCTTCGCATTCGCCCTCCAGCACGCGGCCGTCGGCATCGACGATTTCCGGCTGGATGCCGAAAAGCGGCCGCGTGGCCGAGCCCGGTTTCAGCGGCGTGGCACCCGGCAGCGGCGAAATCAGGATGCCGCCGGTCTCGGTCTGCCACCAGGTGTCGACGATCGGGCATTTATGCTTGCCGATAACGCGGTGATACCACAGCCAGGCTTCGGGATTGATCGGCTCGCCGACCGAGCCCAGCAGACGCAGGCTGCTCAAGCTGCATTTCCGCACCGGCTCCTCGCCCTCGCGCATCAAGGCGCGGATCGCGGTCGGGGCGGTGTAGAAGATATTGACCTGATGCTTGTCGCAGACCTGCCAGAAGCGCGAGGCATCGGGATAATTCGGTACACCTTCGAACATCAGCGTGGTCGCGCCATTGGCCAAGGGTCCGTAGACGATGTAGCTGTGTCCGGTCACCCAGCCGATATCGGCGGTACACCAATAGATGTCGCCGTCATGGTAATCGAAGACATAGCGATGGGTCAGCGAGGCATAGACCAGGTAGCCGCCGGTCGTGTGCAGGACGCCCTTCGGCTTGCCCGTGGAGCCCGAGGTATAGAGGATGAACATCGGGTCTTCGGCATTCATCTCCGCCGGGGTGCAATAGGGCGCGACCTTGCTCGCCGCTTCATGCCACCAGATGTCGCGCGTCGCATGCCAGTCGATCTTGCCGCCGGTGCGCCGCACGACGATCACCGATTTGACGCTGGGCGAGGTCTTCAGCGCGGCATCGACATTGGCCTTCAGCGGGATCTTGCGGCCACCGCGCAGACCTTCATCGGCGGTGATGACGATATTCGACTCGCAGTCCTGGATGCGGTTGGCGAGGCTGTCGGGGGAGAAACCGCCGAACACCACCGAATGGATGGCGCCGATCCGCGTGCAGGCCAGCATGGCATAGGCCGCTTCGGGAATCATCGGCATGTAGATGGTGATCCGATCGCCGCGTTTGGCGCCGGCGGATTTAAGCACATTGGCCATGCGGCAAACCTGCTCATGCAGCTCGGCATAGGTAATGTGCTTGGAATCAGAGGGGTCGTCGCCTTCCCAAATGATCGCGGTTTGCTGGCCGCGTGTGGCGAGATGCCGGTCGATGCAATTGGCGGAGACGTTCAACGTGCCGTCATGGTACCAGCGAATCTGGACATCGCCCGTATAGTCGACATCCTTCACCTGGGAAAAGGGTCGGATCCAGTCCAGCATACGGCCCTGTTCGCCCCAGAAGCTCGCGGGATCCTGAACCGATCTTGCATATAGCTCACGGTATTGCGCTTCGTTCATCCAGGCCTTCTTGGCCCAGCTTTCGGATACCGGAAATACGCTACTCTCGCTCATACTCTGCCTGCTCCCCGTTTCTCCACCGATCCCCAAAATGCAATCTAAAGACTTTCCGATCCGCTCGCTATTTTTCCGTTTGCGGAACTCTTTGTGACGATCACATGGCAGGGCATCTGAAAAACCAACTGACTCAATGATTATCGGCGCAAAGCCGTCTCGCTGACAAGGGCTGCGGCAGGTCGCCTTAACGAAACCTCAAGTATCATTACCTACTGCTTCCCGCCTCGGCAGATCCCGCAAGAACCCGGGATTCCCCGAACCGGGCGGGCCGATAACATGATGTGATTGGGTGGCGAGGGAGTTTTTCGGGAATGGCGATGACCTTGGGTATCCGCGGTAAAATCGTTTTGGCTGGTGCCGCGCTGGCGGCTGTCGGCATTGCGGCGGTGGGCGGCTTGCTGACGCATGAAGCCTCGACAGGTCTGACGGATCAGGCCAGACAGATCCTGGAACATGCTGCAGCGCAGGAAGCCGGCCATGTGAATACCGAATTCGCACGGGCCATCACGGCGGCGCGCGGCTTTGCCAGAACCAGCCTGGCCCTGCGTGCGGCCAAGAACACGGATCGTCCGACCTTTGAGGCCATTCTGAAGAATACGCTTGATCCCGAGGCAACCTGGTTCGGTGCCTGGGGTACCTTCGAACCAAACGGATTCGATGGCAAGGACGCCGATTTCGCCGGCAAAGATATTGCTACCTCCGTCAAGAGCAGCGGACGTTATGTTCCCTACTGGTACCGCACCGATAAGGGCATCGTCGCCGACAAATCCTATGACTTCGACAGCAGCAACAATCCGCTCGATTATTACAACGTGCCGAAGCAGACGGGAAAACTGCATCTCACCAATCCGGCCGGCTGGGATTTCGGCGGTGGCAATGTCGTCTGGCTGGTCAGCTTCTGTGTGCCGGTGATCGAGGATGGCAAGACACTGGGCGTTACCGGTGTCGATTTCCGCATGCAGGAATTGCTGAATTACTTCGCCCAATTGCGGCCCTTGGGCGAGGGCCGTGCGGCCTTGATCGATGCGGCGGGCAACTGGGCGGCCAATCCGGATGGCAAGCTGGTCGGCAAGAAAGTCGAGGCGCCCTTCTACGCGGCGCATAAGGACACGATGGCAAGCGGCCGAATGGCGATCGGCGGCGAGCAGACCAATCTGCTGGGCGAAGACAGCCTCTCGGTGATGGTGCCGGTACATTTCGAGGATTCGCCGGATGTCTGGACACTGATGATCAGCGTACCGCGCCGTCTGGTTCTGGCCCAGGTCAGCAATATGACGGATTGGGCGTTGATCGCTGGCATCATTGCCGTTCTGATCTGCGCCGTGATTGCCTGGGTGGTCGGGCGCGGCATCGCCAGGCCGGTGATGCAGATGACCAGCGTCATGAACGCGCTCGCCGCCGGCCAGCATCAGATCGATGTGCCGGCGCTTGGTCGCAAGGATGAAATCGGTCAGATGGCGGAGGCGGTGCAGACCTTCAAGCGGAATGCCATCGAGAATCAGGCATTGCAGTCGCGTCAGGAGGAGATGCAGCGTCAGGCGGAGGAAGATCAGCGGCGGGCCCGGCTTGGCCTGGCGGATCGGTTCGAAGCCGAATTGTCGCAATCGCTCGATGAGATGGCGACCACCAGCCGTGACATGACCCAATCTGCCGAGATGATGTCTTCGACGGCCAATGACAATGTCCAACGCAGCGAAGCGGTCGCCGGCACGGCCAACCGGGTAGCGGACAATGTCTCGTCGGTGGCGGCGGCGGTGGAGGAATTGGCGGCGTCGATCCGGGAGATCAGCCAGCAGGCCAACAGCTCCAGTTCGGTGGCGACCGGCGCTGCTGGCCGGGCGCGGGGCACGGTGGAGCGGGTCAATGCCCTGGTCAATGCCGCCGATCAGATCGGCTCGGTGATCACGCTGATCAACGACATTGCCCAGCAGACCAATCTGCTGGCGCTCAATGCGACGATCGAGGCGGCGCGGGCGGTGAAGCCGGCAAGGGCTTCGCGGTGGTGGCATCCGAAGTGAAGAATCTGGCGACACAGACTGCCAAGGCAACGGAAGAGATTGCGGCGCAGGTACAGGCGATCCAGCAATCGACAGGCCGTGCCGCCGGCGAGATCGGCGAGATCGCCCAGGTGATCGATCAGTTGAGCCAGATCAGCGGCGCCATTGCCGCTGCGGTGACAGAGCAGGAGGCGGCCACCAGCGAAATCAGCCGCGCCGTCAATGAAGCGGCAACTGGCACGACCGAACTGCGCCACAATATCGAAACGGTTTCGAGCACGGCGCAGAAGAGCGACATGACCGCCGGCACGATGTCGAGCGCCGTGGATCTCCTGCAGCAGCGTTTCGGTCAAATGAAAAATCGTGTCGAGGATTTTCTCAGTCGTGTCCGCGCCGGCTGACCGGGCGTCGCAACCTTTCGAGCAGATGAAAGGCCGCATCGGGCAACGGTGCGGCCTTTTCCATCGTGCCGTTATGGCAGGAGTTGGATGATTTGTACGACAATAACGAGGATTTTAATCCGGCGTTAAGTTTCTTTCTGGTGTTATCGCGGTAGATGGCCGGCCGCCTGACAGCGCTGTGCCGAAGCATTTGAAGGATCGACCCGACCGATGGCGATATTGCACCTTTCCCTTGCGCAACTGTCGTTCTCGACGCGCATCCTGCTGACCAGCATTACCGGCCTGCTGCTGCTTGGCTGCGGCCTTTTTGCGATCAGTTACAATCTCTTCGTCACCAATGCGGCGGCCGAGGCCGTGGCCAGCCAGGCCACCAGTATGCGGGTCGCCTGGACCGTGCTGGGGGAATACGGCAAGTCGTTCCACGTCGCTGACGGCAAGATGTATGCCGGCGAAACACTGCTTAATGACAACATCGAGATCGTCGATCGGATCAAGGCGGTTGCCGGCGGTACGGCGACGATCTTCATGGGCGATACCCGCATCACCACGAATGTCATGAAGCCGGATGGTTCCGGCCGCGCGGTCGGCACCAAATTGGCGAAGAACGCGGCTTACGACGCGGTGCTGGGCCAAGGGCAGCCTTATCGCGGAACCGTCGATATTCTCGGGCGGACCTTCTATACCGGTTATGACCCGATCAAGAATGCCCAAGGCGAAACCATCGGCATCCTCTATGTCGGTGTCGCCAAGGATGATTTCTTCGGTCCGGTGCGCCATCTCGTCTGGCAGATTTCCATCTATTCCATTGTCGGCATCGCGGTGATCGGCTTCCTCATCTTCTGGATCACGCGCCGCCAGCTCCGGCCGCTGGGTACGACCCGTCAGGCCTTGGAGGATCTGGCCGCCGGCAATTTCCGGGCTGAAGTCCCGCACGCCGATCGTCGGGATGAGATCGGCAAGATGGCCGCCGCCCTGGAAATTTTTCGTGGCACGCTGCTGCAGAACCAGGAACTGCAAGGCCGCCAGGAGGCGATGCAGCGTCAGGCGGAGGAAGATCAGCGGCGGGCCCGGCTGGGTCTGGCAGATCGGTTCGAGGCCGAATTGTCACAATCGCTCGACGACATGGCGACCACCAGCCGTGACATGACGCAATCGGCCGAGGCGATGTCCTCGACGGCCAATGACAATGTCCAGCGCAGCGAGACGGTCGCCGGCACGGCCAATCGGGTGGCGGACAATGTCTCGTCGGTGGCGGCGGCCATGGATGAACTGACCGCCTCGATCCGCGAGATCAGCCAGCAAGCGAACAATTCAAGTTCCGTGGCGACCGGTGCCGCCGATCGCGCGCGCGGCACGGTGGAGCGGGTCAACGCCCTGGTCAATGCCGCCGATCAGATCGGCTCGGTGATCACGTTGATCAACGACATCGCCCAGCAGACCAATCTGCTGGCGCTCAATGCGACGATCGAAGCGGCGCGGGCCGGCGAAGCCGGCAAGGGCTTTGCGGTGGTGGCGTCGGAGGTCAAAAACCTTGCCACCCAGACTGCCAAGGCAACGGAAGAGATTGCGGCGCAGGTACAGGCGATCCAGCAATCGACCGGCCATGCCGCCGGCGAGATCGGCGAAATCGTGCAGGTGATCGATCAGCTGAGCCAGATCAGCGGCGCCATCGCGGCGGCGGTGACGGAACAGGAAGCGGCCACCAGCGAAATCAGCCGTGCCGTCAATGAAGCGGCCACCGGCACGACCGAACTGCGGCACAATATCGAAACGGTCTCGAGCACGGCCCAGAAGAGCGGCATGACCGCGGGCAGCATGGCGAGTGCCGTGCAGATGCTGCAGCAGCGTTTCGCCGAAATGAAGGATCGGGTCGACGACTTCTTGGGCCGCGTGCGGGCCGGCTGACGGGGTATCGCAAACACCGATACGAGGCCGCATCGGACAACCGATGCGGCCTCTTTTTTATCTTTATCGTCGGCTTTCACGCTGCTTGCAGATGGCGGGGATTATCATTGCCGATCGTATACCAGTCGATCTTGCGCGTGGCGATCATGGCGAGGACCAGCAGAACGAAAAGTCCGATCGTGCCGCAGAGCAAGGCGTAACTCTCCATCTGCAGCAACACGAACATATAGCCATGCAGGCTGGCTAGAATGCCGCCGGTCAGCCAACCGATCAGAGGACGGATGGTGGTGACCACATACCAGGTGACGATGACGATATCGACCAGGCTGGCGATCAGATAGGCCAGGGCAAAGCACATTTGCTCCGCCAAAGAGAGGAGCAGCAGATAGAAGAGCGAGAGCGCGGCACCGATCAGCAGGTATTGCACCAGGTGCACGCGATCGCGCTTGATCAGGCCGACGACGAAAATCGTTCCGAAGGTCAATCCCACGACCAGAATGCCATATTTGACGATGCGATCCGTCTGCTGCTGCACATCGCCGGGTTCGACCAGGCCGACGCCGACGGCGTTAAGCGTGGCCGGATCGAGCCGGAAATCATTGTCTCGCCAAGCCAGCGGCGTACCGGTTGCCAGATGATTGATCGACCAATGGGCGACAAAGCCATCCGGTGAAATCTGTCGATCGACCGGCAGCGGCGTGCCGAGGAAATCCGGGTGTGGCCAGGTGCTCTTGATTTCGACCTCATTTTGTCCGCCGAGCGGCAGGATGGAAAATGCGTCATGGCCGTTGAGGCTGAGGGCGATATCGAATGTCAGCACCTGGGGACCGGAAAGCGGCAGATCGGCATGCACCCCGCCGCCGGCCGGATGCTGCGGCAATAATCCGGCATCGACCTGAAGCGATTCGCCATTCAGCTTTACGTCGATCGAGCGCAAGGCGCGCGATCCCGGCAGAATAAAAGCAAGGCTGGCTTCACGCCACTTCACCTGTGCCGGCTCTATGTTCCAGCGGCTGAAATCGGGCGTTGCGAAATGGCCAGTGAGCGTGAGATCGGCGCTATAGACGAGAATTTCATAGATGCTCTTGTAGCGCTTCTCGACATCGGCCCTGGCCTGCAATTTGGTTTCGGCCGGCAGGAACGAAGCATAATGGCGCACGAGACGGCTTTCCTTGCTGCCATCGGTTTTGGTCTGGATCTCAACTACCTCATAGGGAATGACCAGGATCGGCCCGCTCACTGTTTGCACAGCTCCCCACTGGTCGCCGATTTCAGCGGCCACGGCGTGCTTACGCTCGGCACGTTCCTGAACCACGTTCTCGATCATGCCGAGCGGGATCAACATCAGCAGCACCAGGGCGAGCAGGAAAACCACCCGCTTGGCGGCTTCGAAACCGCTGCCTCGCCAGAGCGTGATGGTGGCTGGTGGCCGACCGCCTGGGGGCAGGGATGCCGGCTGCAATGGGTCGGGGGAGGGAAGATCGGTCATGGCAGATCTCGTTTTGGCTGTGGAAACGAGATCGTTATCGCCGCCCGGCATGGCAGCCGAGCGGCCCGATCAAGGCCAAGTTGTGACCTTGATCGGGCAAATCTTCCCGCGCTAGGCCTTGACCCCGCCCATCGCGCAGATCTTCTTCCATTGCGCAGCGGTGATCGGCATGACGCTGAGGCGCGACTGCCGGATCAGCGCGATGTCGTGCAATTCCGGCGTCGCCTTGATCTCGGCCAGGGTCACCGGCTGCTTGAACGGCATCACCGGTGCCACATCCACCATGCCGAAGCGGCCGCTTTCATCGGTATGGTCGGGGTAATATTCCTTGACGATCTTGCAGATGCCGACGACAGCCAGGCCCTCATTGGAATGATAGAAAAAGGCCTCGTCGCCCTTCTTCATCGCCTTCAGATTGTTCGACGCCTGATAATTGCGCACGCCGTTCCAGAAGGTCTTCTTGTCCTTGACCAACTGCTCCCAGGCATATTTCGACGGCTCGGATTTCACCAGCCAGTGATTCATCTTGTCCCCCGGTTGCGGATCTCAGCGGCTTACTGCGGAAACGTCTTGCGGAACGGCCGCACCGATACCGATTGGAACAGACCGGCTTTGCTATAGGGATCGGCGGCGAGGAAGCGGTCGACGGCGGCGCGGTCGGGCATCTCGACCACCAGCAGGCTGCCGATCGGGGTGTCACTGTCATCGCTCAGCATTGGTCCGGCCATCAGCAGATGATCGTTATGGGCCTTCAGATGTTCCACATGGGCCGGCCGGTTGTTGGTCCGCGTTTCGGCATGGCCGGGTTTGTCCAGGCAATAAATCGCGAATTGCATCACTCATCTCCGCTTCTTCAGTTTAAAGGGGGGTTATGCTTTGACGCCGCCGCCGCTCAAGGGCGGCGCCGTCTGATCCAGGGGCCAGCGTGGGCGCGGCGCGAAATCCAGCGGGCTGCTTTCGCCCAGCCGCAATCGCTCCAGGCCGGCCCAGGCGATCATCGCGGCATTGTCGGTGCATAACCTTGCCGGCGGCGCCAGCAGCGGCAGATCACCGGCTGCGGCAATCTCCGTCAGGCGCAGGCGCAAGGCGGCATTGGCGGCGACACCGCCGGCCACCACCAGGGCGCTCAAGCCGGGCGTCGTGTCGCGCGCGAGGACGACCGCGCGTGCCGTGCGGTCGCAGAGAGAATCGATGGCGGCCATCTGAAAGCCGGCAGCCAGATTGGCCTGCGCGCGCTCATCGAATTGTCCGGCATCGCGCAAGTCGGTCACCCGCTGCCGCAAGGCCGTTTTCAAACCGCTGAACGAGAAATTGCAATCCGGCCGGCCTTTCATCGGTCGCGGCAGATCGGTGACCGGTGCCATGGCGGCCTTGGCAGCGCGTTCCACGGCGGGACCGCCGGGATAGCCGAGATCCAGCAGCTTTGCCGCCTTGTCGAAGGCCTCGCCGACGGCATCGTCGATGGTTGCGCCAAGCCGGCGATAGCGGCCGACGCCCTCGACGATCAGCAATTGGCAATGGCCACCGGAAACCAGCAGCAACAGATAGGGAAAAGCAGCATTGTCGGTCAGCCTGGCCGTCAGGGCATGGCCTTCCAGATGATTGACCGCAATGAAGGGCTTGTCATGCACGGCGGCGATGGCCTTGGCCGTCATCGCGCCGACGATAACGCCGCCGATCAGGCCGGGGCCGCCGGTGGCGGCAATGCCGTCGAGCGCCTCAAAGCGGATTTTCGCCTCGTCCATTGCCGCGGCGATCAATTTATCGAGATGATCGAGATGGCTGCGCGCCGCCACCTCCGGCACCACGCCGCCATAGGGGCGATGTTCGTCCAGCTGCGAGAGAATGACATTGGCCAGGATTCGACGGTCGCTGTCGACCACCGCCGCGGCTGTTTCGTCACAACTGGATTCAATGCCCAAAACGATCATGGGCGTACCGGCCTGCGGCATTGACACCGCTCGAAAGGTTGCAATCCATCGCCGTGACCGCTAAGTCACTGATTGACGATGGTGAGGGTAGTTATGGCCGGTTCGGACCCATTGGGCAAGCCACAGGAAAATGCTGGCAAGCCAGAGGAAATTGCGGGCAAGCCCCGGCAATCTGGCGGTGGTGCAGTGCTGCGTATCGGGACACGCGGCAGCCCGCTGGCATTGATCCAGGCGGAAGAGGTCAAGGCAAGGCTGATCGCGGCGCATCCCGATCTCGCCGATCCGGCATCGGTCGAGATCGTCATCATCAAGACCACCGGCGACAAGATCCAGGATCGGCCCCTGGCGGAAATCGGCGGCAAGGGACTTTTCACCAAGGAAATCGAAGAAGCGCTGATCGATCGCAGCATCGATATGGCTGTCCATTCCATGAAGGACGTGCCGACCGTTCTGCCCGCCGGGCTGGAAATTGTCTGCCTGCTGCCGCGCGAGGATCCGCGCGATGTGCTGATCAGCAAGGCCGGCAACAGCATCATGAGTTTACCGCCCGGCGCCGTGGTCGGCACGGCTTCCTTGCGGCGGCAGGCGCAGCTCCGGGCATTGCGGCCGGATCTGTCGGTCGTGCCACTACGTGGCAATGTCGGGACCCGTCTCGCAAAACTGGATCGCGGTGATGCGGCGGCAACCTTGCTTGCGCTGGCCGGGCTCAAGCGTCTGGGGCGGCCTGATGTGGCGACAGCAATTTTGTCCGTGGAGGAGATGCTGCCGGCGGTGGCGCAGGGCGCCATTGGCATCGAATGCCGCAAAGATGACACAGTGACATGCGATCGTTTGGCGCCGTTGCATGATGCCGCGACGGCCGTCTGCGTTGCGGCCGAACGCGCCTGCCTCGCCCGCCTGGAAGGGTCATGCCGGACGCCCATTGCCGCTTATGCGGAACTGCGCGGCGAGCATCTTCATTTGCGCGCCCTCCTGGCGGCACCCGATGGCAGCTATGTGCTGCGCGATACACGCGATGGTGTTGCCGCCGAAGCGGTCGCACTCGGTCGTGCTGCGGCGGAGAATCTGCTGGCGCAGCAGGCGACGATCGCCATTACGGAAACCCAATCGTGAGGTGGCGGCGATGCGTGCGCTGATTACCCGACCGCAGGAAGATTCCGCCGCCCTCGCCGAGGCCTTGTCGGCCCGGGGTATCGAACCGCAGATCGAGCCCTTGCTCACGGTCAAGCCGGTTGCCGATGCGGTCGTCGATCTCGACGGCGTGCAGGCGGTGCTGTTTACCAGCGCCAATGGGGTTCGGGCCTTCGCGGCATTGACGCCGCGCCGCGACCTGCCGGCCTATACGGTCGGCGATGGCTCGGCGGCGGCGGCCAAGGCCGCCGGCTTTAACCAGGTGGAGAGTGCCGGGGGCGATGTTTCAGCCCTGGCCAGTCTGGTTTGCGACCGGTTGCAGCCACAGGATGGTATCCTCTTTCATGCCGCCGGCAGCGTCACCGCCGGCGATCTTGCCGGCGAGCTGGAAAAGGCCGGCTTTAAGGTTCGCCGCACCGCCCTCTATTCTGCCGAACCCACCACCGCGCTGTCGCCGGAAGTGCGGATGAACCTGACCCTGGGCGGCATCGATCTCGTTCTGCTGTTTTCGCCGCGGACCGCGACCACCTTCGCCAAATTATGGCGTGAGGCCGGCAGTCCGGATCTGGAACGGGTCTGCGCCCTTTGCCTCAGCGCCGCCGTGGCGCGGGAGGTGGGTGATCTTAACTGGCGTGACGTTTTTATTGCCGATCGGCCGGACTTGCCATCCCTACTCACCTTGGTGGATGCTGAGCTGCAACGGAAGGACGAGGCAATGTCGGAATCTTCAACTGCAGCGGCCGAAGCTGTGCAGGGCGGCGACTCGCCAAACGCCTCCGGCCGGGGCCAGCGGAACGACAATGGGGGGAGCCATAATGGGCGCTCCATGCCTGAGCCCCCGGCCTATGTCGCTGCGGCGGAACCTGCCGCATCCGGCGGTACGGTGGGGCGGCTGATCGGGACAATCGTGGTGGCGGGGCTGGTGGCCGCGGCGGTCACGGTGACGGCACCGCGCTGGCAGGGGCTGATCGGCTTCGGCGGCAGCACAACAGGCGACGCCGATGCGATGGCGGATCTGCAGCAGCAATTGGCGCAAGTGCAGGCCCAGCAAGGTGACTTTGCCGCGAAATCCGACCTGACCGCGGCGGTCGGGCAGCTCCAGGACCAGCTGGCAAGGATAAAGGATCAGTTGGCCGGGCTGCCTCAGGCGGCAAGCGGCGCACCGGCAAGCGATGGACAGGCGACAAACACCGGACAGGCGGCAGATACCGCGTCTGCCGCCAATCTGACGCCCTTGAATGACAAGCTGGCCGAGCTGGAAAAGTCCATCGCGGATCTGCAGGCAAAAGCCAAAGAACAGGCCGCCGCCGCACCGGCCGCGCCGGTGCCGGCGACACCCACACCGCCCGATCTTTCGCCGGAAGTTTCGGCACTGAAGACGGAAAACCAGGCATTGCGCGATCAGATTTCGATGCTGGGCAGCAAGCTGGATGCGTTGGGTGGGGTCGATCAGCGTGTGACCAGCCTGGAAACCCAGGTGGCTGCCGCGCCGGCCCCGGTAACCGCCCGCCAGCAATTGGGCACCGCCGTGGTCCTGGGCATCGGTCAGTTGCGGGCGGTGATGGCCGGGCCGCAGCCTTTCGACAGCGAACTGGCTGCCTTGAAGCAGCTGGCCGCCAGCGATCACAAACTGGCCGAAGGGCTCGGCCCCATCGTCGCCAAGCTCCAGCCGATCGCCCCGACCGGCGCAGCCACCCTGTCGCAACTGCAGGCCAGGCTGCCGGCGACCGAGATTGCCCGGT
>LNAP01000939.1_pt1 | contig 31837 bp, 27 predicted proteins | sample 602601 | NCBI WGS metagenome assembly LNAP01 (sample SAMN02440304, study PRJNA202911) | soil metagenome | biome: Subtropical and temperate rainforests or woodlands; isolation source: soil samples (1 kg each in a 20% v/v slurry with milli Q water) were... ...
GACGCCCCATGCCGCGGCAATGCCGATCGCCGGCGCGCCGCGCACGGCCAGGTCGCGGATCGCCTGGGTCACTTGCGCGGCGTCGCGGCAGTCGATCCAGCGTTCCGCACCCGGCAAGAGACGCTGATCGAGCAGGCGCAGGTGATCGCCCTGCCACTGCACGGCGCGGATGGAATCGTGGGTTTCGGCGGATGCGGTCATCTGTCCATTATCGCCTGTCGTGCACGCATTTCACACGCAAGGCGACCACTGCCGGCGCGCGATTCACGCGCGCTGGCGCAACCACTGGTGGATCGCCGGCGGCACTTCGCGCTGGGCGCGGCCGGACACGTAGATGCCGATGTGGCCGCCCTTGAACGCGAGCTGGGTGTAGTCGGTGGTGCCGACGTGCTTGCCCAGTGCGCGCGAGGCATCCGGCGGCACCAGGTGATCCTGCTCGGCGAAAATGTTCAGCACCGGCTGGGCGATCATGCCCAGGTCCACCGGCCGGCCTCCGATCTCGAGCGTGCCCTTGACCAGCTTGTTGCCCTGGTAGAATTCCTTGATGAACTGGCGGAACGCCTCACCCGCCTGGTCCGGCGAATCGAAGATCCAGCGCTCCATGCGCAGGAAATTCTCCAGCTCGGTCGGGTTGTCGAGGATGTCGACCATGCCGATGTACTTCTGCTGGTTCAGCCGTAACGGCTTCAGCGTGAGGTAGACGTAGTTCATCAGCCCGGCCGGGATGTTGCCCATGGTGTCGACGAACAGGTCCACGTCCATGCTGCGGCACCAGTGCGACAGCATGTTGTCCGGCGTATGGAAATCCACCGGGGTGACCATGGTGATCAGGTTCTTCACCTTGTCCGGGTGCAGCGCGGTGTAGCACAGCGAGAACGCGCCGCCCTGGCAAATGCCGAGCAGGTTGATCGCATCGAGGTCATGGCGCTGGCGCACCGCATCGACGCAGCGGTCGAGGTAGCCGTTGATGTAATCGTCCAGCGTGAGCCAGCGATCGGCGCCGTCGGGATAACCCCAGTCGATCAGGTAGACATCCTCGCCCTGCTCGAGCAGGTTGCGCACCATCGAACGGTCGGCCTGCAGGTCGGTCATCCACACCGTGTTGACCAGCGCGTAGACGATCAGCAGCGGGGTCTTCGAGGTCGTTTTGCCGTGGCCGGTGAAATGCCACACCTTCAGCTTGTCCTCGCTGTAGACCAGCTCGCGCGGCGTGTTCGCGTACTCGGGCTCGCGCATGCCGCGCAGATGGCCCATGCCGGCGGCGAGCTTGCGCTGGAACGTGGCGATATCGCCCAGCGCCCTGGCCGGGTCGATGCGCAATGGCGTTTGCATGGCGGGTCTCCTTACTTGCGCTTGCGTGGGCTGGAGCTGGGCTTGGACACGGCGACAGGCTTGCGCGCCACTTTTGCCGGCGCCTTCTTCGCGGCGACCGGAGATTTGGCAGAGGCAGCCCTCTTCGCCGCAGGCGCCGCTGCTGGGCCATTGGCCAGCTGGCGTTTCACCGCGGCCAGTTCGCGGCGCAACGCCGTGATCTCGTCGGCATGATTGCTGGATGCACCGGCCTGGCTGGCGCGGAACTCGCGGCGCAAGGCCTGCAGCCGTTCGCCGAGGCTCGACACTTCGCTGCGCGTCGGCACGCCCAGTTGCTGGCAAAGCTGCTCGGTCTGTTGTTGCTGCAGCCGGCGCACGCGCATCTGTGTATTGACCATCTCGCCGTAGACCTCGCGGAACTCGTCGGACAGCGCGATCCCGGCATAGGCCTCCTCCGAGGCATCCACCCACAGGTCGTACAGCCCCTTCAGCGAATCGATCTGGCGGCCCGGTTCGGCATGCTGGGCCAGCTTGTCCTGCAGGCGCTGCATGCCCTGCGTGTTGGCGCGCTGGATCAGTTCCTGATAGCGGGCGGACGCCTGCATCGACTCCAGCAACGCCGTGGCCAGGGCCTGCTGCTGCATCTGCTGCTCGCGGTTCAGGCCGAACGCCGGCGTCGGCCCGTACGTGCCCGGCAGGTCGCCGAAACCGCTGTGCCGGGCTGCCTGCATCCACGATTGCCATTGCCGCGCGAAGCCTTCCGCACCGGCACTGTCGATCCCGCCAAACGCCTGCGCAAACGGTTGGCTGGCGCCGCCGAACATCTGCTGCAACTGCTGGCGCCAGTCGGCGGTCGGCTGCTGGGCTGCACCGCCAGCGGCGGCCGCCTGCATCCAGTCGAAATATCCCTTCAAGCCGGCCAGCGTGCGTTCCAGCGTGTCGTTGCCCGCGGCTGGTGCCGGCGGCGGCGCGAACGGATTCGCCGCGGGTTGCTGCTGGAACTGGCGCGTCCAGGCATCCCACGACTGCTGTGCCAGCGTCTGGTAATCCCTGATGAAATCATTTGCCGGATCGGCCATCGGTGCATCCTCGCGCAAGGTTCCCCTGCATCCTAGCAAAAGCCTGTTGCACAAAATCACCGGCGCCAGAACGCACAAGGCCCGGCATGGGCCGGGCCTTGTGGAATCGCCTTGTCCGGGAACTCAGACGCCGGCGCGTTCTTCTTCGGTCACGGCCTTCATCGACAGGCGGATGCGGCCCTGCTTGTCCACTTCGAGCACCTTGACCTTGACGATGTCGCCTTCCTTGAGCTTGTCGGAAACCTTCTCGACGCGCTCGTCGGAGATCTGCGACACGTGCACCAGACCATCCTTGCCCGGCATGATCGTGACGAACGCACCGAAGTCCATCAGCTTGGCGACCTTGCCCTCGTAGATGCGGCCCGGCTCGACATCGGAAACGATCTGCTCGATGCGCTTCTTCGCCGCTTCGCCCGCTTCGCGATTGACCGAGCCGACGATGATGGTGCCGTCGTCGCTGATGTCGATCGTGGTGCCGGTCTCTTCGGTGATCGAGCGGATCGTGGCGCCGCCCTTGCCGATCACTTCGCGGATCTTGTCCGGGTGGATCTTGATGGTGATCAGTCGCGGGGCGTACTCGCTCATTTCCGAGCGGGCCGTGGACAGCGCCTTGTTCATCTCGCCGAGGATGTGCAGGCGGCCGCGCTTGGCCTGCTCCAGCGCCACTTTCATGATCTCCTCGGTGATGCCGTCGATCTTGATGTCCATCTGCAGCGCGGAAATGCCGTCGGCACTGCCGGCCACCTTGAAATCCATGTCGCCGAGGTGATCCTCGTCGCCCAGGATGTCGGACAGCACGACGAAGTCGCTGCCTTCCTTGACCAGACCCATCGCGATACCGGCCACCGGCGCCTTCAGCGGCACGCCGGCATCCATCATCGCCAGCGAGGAACCGCACACCGAAGCCATCGACGAGGAGCCGTTGGACTCGGTGATTTCCGAGACCACGCGCAGCACGTACGGAAATTCCTCGATCGTCGGCTTCACCGCCTGCACGCCACGCTTGGCGAGGCGGCCGTGGCCGATCTCGCGACGCTTCGGCGCGCCGAAGCGGCCGGCCTCACCCACCGAGAACGGCGGAAAATTGTAATGGAACAGGAACGGGTCCTTCGACTCGCCACCGGGCGCGTCGATGATCTGTGCGTCACGCGTGGTGCCCAGCGTGATCACGACCAGGGCCTGCGTCTCGCCGCGGGTGAACAGCGCCGAGCCGTGGGTCCGCGGCAGCACGCCGACGCGGGCGGTGATCGCGCGCACGTCGTCCAGCTGGCGGCCGTCGATGCGCACCTTGGTCTTCAGCACGCTGTCGCGCATGGTGTGGTATTCGAGTTCCTCGAACTCCTTGGCCATCGCGGCGGTGGACCAGCCGTTCTCTTCGGCCTGCGCCTTGAGGCCGGCCAGCACATCGGACTTGATCGCGGAGATCGCATCACGACGCTCCAGCTTGTCACGCACCGAGAAAGCCTGGGCCAACTGATTGCCGACCGCGCCCTTGACGGCGGCGACCAGCGACTCGTTGCGGGCCGGTGCCTTCCAGTCCCACGACGGCTTGGCAGCCTCGGTGGCCAGTTCGGCGATCGCACGGATCGCGGTCTGCATCTGCTGGTGACCGAACATCACCGCGCCGAGCATGACGTCCTCGGACAGCAGCTGCGCTTCGGACTCCACCATCAGCACCGCACCGGCGGTACCGGCAACGACCAGGTCCAGCTGGGAGGTCTTCAGCTCGGTGGCCGACGGGTTCAGCAAGTACTTGCCGTTGGCGTAACCGACGCGGGCCGCGCCGATCGGGCCCTTGAACGGGATACCGGCCAGGCTCAGCGCAGCGGAGGCGCCAAGCAGCGCCACGATGTCGCCGTCAACCTCGGGGTTCAGCGAAACGACCTGGGCGATGACCTGCACTTCGTTCTTGAAGTCGTCCGGGAACAGCGGGCGTACCGGGCGATCGATCAGACGCGAGGTCAGCGTCTCCTTCTCGGTCGGACGGCCTTCGCGCTTGAAGAAGCCACCCGGGATGCGGCCGGCGGAGTAGAACTTCTCGACGTAGTCGACCGTGAGCGGGAAGAAATCCTGACCTTCCTTCTGCTTGGTCGCGGCGACGGCGGTGACAAGCACCACGGTGCCGCCCATGCTGGCCATGACCGCACCGGATGCCTGGCGGGCAATTTCGCCCGTCTCCAGTGTGACTTCGTGATTACCGTACTGGAATGACTTGGTTACTTTTGCCACGTGCTTAATTCCTGCTCTGATTGAGAAGTGCGCCCACGAGTGGGCGCCTCTTGATCTTTGCGTTCACGGATGAACGCATGCGAATTACCGACGCAGGCCGAGGCGTTCGATCAGGGTCTGGTAACGCGCAAGATCGCGATCCTTCAGATAGCTGAGCAGGCGCTTGCGCTGATTGACCAGCTTCAGCAGGCCACGGCGGGAATGGTGGTCCTGCTTGTGTTCCTTGAAGTGGCCGGTGAGGTGGTCGATGCGAGCGGACAACAGGGCCACCTGGACTTCGGTCGAGCCGGTGTCGTTCGGCACGCGGCCGAAATCAGCGATGATCTTGCCGGTCTGTTCTGCGGTAAGAGACATGGGTATACGTTTCCTTGGAAAGGCGATGCGAAGCTTGTGCTTGCATCATCGCGATGACGCAAGCACAAGCTTCGCCTAGATGAATGAAAGCGTTGAAATAACTTGTCTATTCTACTGATGGGAGCGGTGTTTCAACAAGAGCGGAACGGTGTTCCGGGCAAATCGGTCAGTCCGGCGGCAGGTTGAAGCCGCGCAGGATGCGCGCGCGCCCTTCGGCATCCGGTTCCAGCAGCGCCAGCAGCGCGCCATCGCTGGCATACGCCGCGCAGCGCCCTGCCTCCCGCAAGCCCGGCAAGTCAATCTGCTGGCCCCGTGAAATGGCCATGCTCTGCGTCTCATCGAGCCGCAATACCGGAAGATCGGACAACCCGGCCGATACGGGCAGCAACCACGCCAGCAGGGCTTCATCACCCTGCTCCGCCGCTTGCTGCAGCTGCTCCACAGTCACCATCCGCGGCTCGCGGAACGGCTCCACCCAGATCCGGCGCAGCGCAGTCAGGTGGGCGCCGCAACCGAGATCCTCGCCAAGGTCCACCGCCAGCGAGCGGACGTAGGTGCCGGAGCCGCATTCCACCAGCAACTGCAGCGTGTCGCCGTCGCGTGCCAGCAGTTCGAGCCGGTATACCTCCACTTCGCGCGGCGGCACCTCCACGGTTTCGCCACGGCGCGCCTTGGCATACAACCGTTCGCCGCCCTGCTTCAGCGCGGAATACATCGGCGGCACCTGCAGGGTGCGGCCGCGCAATTTGGCCAGAACCGTCTCGATCGCGGCATCGTCGAGCTTCGGCACCGGGCGTTGCTGAACGACCACGCCCTCGCTATCGGCGGTATCGGTGGTGATGCCGAGCCGGCATTCGGCCAGGTAGGCCTTGCGTGCGCCCAGCAGGCTGCCGGCCAGCTTGGTCGCCTCGCCGAAACACAGCGGCAGCAGGCCGGTGGCCAGCGGATCGAGCGCCCCGGTATGGCCGCCCTTGGACGCGCGCAGCAACTGGCGCACGGCCTGCAGCGCCTGGTTGGAACTCAGGCCCGGCGGTTTGTCGAGCAACACGATGCCGTGCAGGTCACGGAACTGGATGCGCGGCGGACGATTCATCGGCTCGGTGGCGCCCAAGGCTTGCGGTTCAATCCTGCTTGTCGCCGTCCGGCGGCGTCAGGTCGCGCGCCTGCTGGCGCAGCAGCGATTCGATGCGCTCGCCCTTGTCGACCGAGTCGTCGTACTTGAACTTCAGCTCCGGCACCCGGCGCATGCGCATGCCACTGTGCGCCAGCGCATGGCGGATCTCGTGGCCGATCTCGTTCAACGCCTTCACCGCGGGAAGCCCCTGCTCGGGCATCAGCGCAGTGACCCACACCGTGGCCCAATCCAGGTCACGGGTGATCTCCACGTCCGACACGCTGACCGACGGCAGGCCGTGATCGCGCACCGCCGCATGCACCAGCAAGCCAAGCTCGCGGCGCAGCTCGGCACCGATGCGGTCAGTACGTTTGAAATCACGGGAAGGCATAAATTCGGGATTCGAAATGGGAGATTCGGGATTCGTCAAAAGCAAAGCGGAGCGCGGGGCGACGGGAGGCGCTTTTGCCAATCTCGAATCCCGTCATCCCGACTCCCGGCCTTAAAGCGTGCGCGCCACTTCGGTGCGTTCGAAGCACTCGATCTGGTCGCCCGGCTTGACGTCGTTGTACTGCTTCACGGCGATGCCGCATTCCATGCCGTTGCGCACTTCGTCGACGAGGTCCTTGAAGCGGCGCAGCGATTCCAGCTCGCCTTCGAAGATCACCACGTGGTCGCGCAGCACGCGGATCGGCTTGCTGCGCTTGACCACGCCCTCGGTGACCATGCAACCGGCCACGGCACCGAACTTCGAGCTGCGGAACACATCGCGCACCTCGGCGGTGCCGATGATGTCCTCGCGCACTTCCATGCCGAGCAGGCCGGTCGCCGCCTGGGTGACCTGATCGATCACGTCGTAGATGATCGAGAAGTAGCGCACGTCCAGGCCGTTGGTCTCGATCACCTTGCGCGCCGAGGCATCGGCGCGCACGTTGAAGCCGATGACCAGCGCCTTCGAGGCCGCCGCCAGGGTGGCGTCGGATTCGTTGATGCCGCCGACGCCGGACGAGACCACGTTGACACGGACCCGCTCGTTGCCGATCTGGGTCAGCGACTCGCGCAGCGCCTCCACCGAACCCTGCACGTCGCCCTTGACCAGGATGTTGAGCGTCTGCTGCTCCACGCCCTGGCCCATCTTGGCGATGATGTCCTCGAGCCGGTTGCTCTTGCTGACCATGCGCGTTTCGCGGCGCTTGAGCTCACGCTCCTGCGCCACTTCACGGGCCAAGCGCTCGTCCTCGACGCAGACGAAGTCGTCGCCGGTTTCCGGCACGCCGGACAGGCCGAGCACCTGCACCGGGATCGACGGGCCGGCTTCGTTCACCTGCTTGCCGGTTTCGTCGATCAGCGCGCGCATGCGGCCGTACTCGACGCCGCAGACCACGAAGTCGCCCTTGCGCAGCGTGCCTTGCTGCACCAGCACGGTTGCCACCGGGCCGCGGCCACGATCCAGGCTGGATTCGATCACCACGCCGGAGGCGCGGCCATCGGCCACCGCCTTCAATTCCATCACCTCGGCCTGCACCGAGATCGCGTCGAGCAGATCCTCGATACCCGCGCCGGTCTTGGCCGACACCGGGATGAACTGGACGTCGCCGCCCCAGTCTTCCGGTACCACTTCGTACTGCACCAGACCCTGCTTGACGTTGTCCGGGTTGGCGCCGTCCTTGTCCATCTTGTTGACCGCGACGATCAGCGGCACCTTGGCGGCACGCGCATGCTTCACCGCCTCCACCGTCTGCGGCATCACGCCGTCATCGGCGGCCACCACCAGGATCACGATGTCGGTCGACTGCGCGCCACGGGCACGCATCGAGGTGAATGCGGCATGGCCAGGCGTATCCAGGAACGTGATCACGCCCTTCGACGTCTGCACGTGGTACGCGCCGATATGCTGGGTGATGCCACCGGCTTCGCCGGAAGCAACCTTGGTGCGGCGGATGTAGTCGAGCAGCGAGGTCTTGCCGTGATCGACGTGGCCCATGATCGTCACTACCGGCGGGCGCGTGACTTTCTCGCCCTCCAGTTCGATGTTCTGGGTATGCGCTGCCAGCGTCTCTTCGGCGTTGTTCTGGTTGTCGGCGACCGGCACGTGGCCGAGTTCTTCGACCACCAGCACCGCGGTGTCGTGATCAACGGTCTGGTTGATGGTCGCCATCACGCCCATCTTGAACAGTGCCTTGACCACCTCGGAGCCCTTGACCGCCATCTTCTGGGCCAGCTCGGCGACGACGTTGGTGTCGCCCACGACCACTTCGCGCACCACCGGCGCGGTAGGTCGCGAGAAACCATGCGGACCGGTCGGCGCACTGCTGCCGCCGCGCGACAGCTCGCGAGCGCCACTGCGGCCTGGCTTGCTGCGCTTGCTGCTGGAGGAGCGACGGGCCCGGTCGGCCTCGCTCAGGTGCATCTGGCCACCGGCGAAACGCTTGCCGGCGCTGTCGCGGTCTTCCTTGCCGCCGACGCTGTCGTTGCGTTCACGGGAATGCTTGGGCTTGCCGCGGTTGGCGTCGCCAGCGGCAGCCGGAGCGGCCGTGACGCTGGCTACCGCAGCACGGGCAGCCGGAGCGGCTGCCGGGGCAGGAGCCGGTGCCGGCTTGACCAGCTTTTCACGTTTCCGCGGCTCATGGATGCGCGGCAGGATCATGCCCAGATCGCGCTGATCCATGCGCTGCACGGCTCCCGCCGCGTCATCGCTGGCAGCCCCGGACGCCGCTTCGCCCGCCGATTCCGGCGTCGCTTCGACGTGCTCGGCCGCGGCCGGTTCGGCGGGGCTGGCCACTTCGACCTCGCGCTGTTCCTTTTCGGCCTTCTGCTGCTGCTCGTCCAGGGCGCGCTGCTGCGCTTCCGTCTGGCGGCGCTGCTCGGCCTCGACCCGCTCGCGCTCTTCCTGCTCGCGCTGCTGCTGCGATTCCTGCAGCTTGCGCACGGCATCCTCGCGCTCGGGCTCGGCGCTGGCTTCCTCGGCGATCACGCTGCGCTTGACGTAGGTGCGTTTGGCGCGCACCTCGACATTGACTGTCTTGGCCGCGCCTGCGGCACCGCGGCCGCCCGGCGCGGCCACCTTCAGTTCGCCGACCGTGCGGCGCTTCAAGGTGATCTGGCGTGGTGCGCTGTCGTCGACCTCGGCGGCGGCTTCGCTCTTGCCGTGCGTGCGGCGCAGAAAGCCAAGCAGCTTCACCTTCTCGGTGCTGCTGATGACCTGCTCCTGGTCGGAGAATTTCATGCCCGCTTCGCCAAGCTGCGTCAGCAGCTTGTCGACCGGCAGGCCCAGTACCTGGGCGAGTTGTTTGATCGTGACGTCCGACATCGTGTTCTTTGCTCCGCCGTTCCCGCGCTTATCATCTTGTGCGGCGTTATCTGCGCCGCCACCTCCATCCGTGGTGAAAGGCTTCCCGGAAGCCTTTCTCGGCACACCCTTCCAGGGTGCCGCCGTCCGCGGTTAGCCGCCTTTCTCCAGTCGCGCGATCATCGGTGCACGCGCGGCCATGATCAGTGCCGCGGCACGTTCTTCGTCCATGCCCTCGATATCGATCAGGTCGTCCACCGCCAGGTCGGCCAGGTCGTCGACCGTGGTCACCGCGCGCGCGGCCAGTACATAGGCCGTCGCCTCGTCCATGCCGTCCAGCGCCAGCAGCTCTTCGGAAGGCTGATGGTCGTCGACGCCCTCCTCCACCGCCAGTGCCTCGGTCAGCAGCGCGTCGCGGGCGCGGGCGCGCAGTTCCTCGACGATGTCCTCGTCGAAGCCCTCCACCGCCAGCAGTTCGGCGCTTGGCACATAGGCGATTTCCTCGATGCTGGAGAAGCCTTCCTGCACGAGGATAACGGCAATCTCCTGATCCACCTCCAGCTTGTCCATGAACAGCTGGCGCGCGGCCTCCTGCTCGGACTCGCTCTTGGCGGTGACCTGGTCCTGGGTCATCACGTTGAGCTGCCAGCCAGTCAGCTTGCTGGCGAGGCGCACGTTCTGGCCGCCACGGCCGATCGCCTGGGACAGCTTGTCCTCGGCCACCGCGATGTCCATCGAGTGCTTTTCCTCGTCCATGATGATGGACTGCACTTCCGCCGGCGCCATCGCGTTGATGACGTACTGCGCCTGGTTCTCGTGCCACAGGATGATGTCGACGCGCTCGCCGTTGAGGTCGTTGGAGACCGCCTGCACGCGCGAACCGCGCATGCCGATGCAGGCGCCGATCGGATCGGTGCGGCTGTCATGCGCCAGCACGGCGATCTTGGCGCGATCGCCCGGATCGCGCGCGCAGCCCTTGATCTCGACCAGGCCCTGGCCGACTTCCGGCACTTCCAGCTTGAACAGTTCGATCATGAATTCCGGCGCGGCGCGCGACACGAACAGCTGCGGGCCGCGGGCCTCGGAACGCACTTCGTAGAGGTAGCCGCGCACGCGGTCGCCGACGCGGGCCGATTCGCGCGGAATCGTCTTGTCGCGCGGGATGAACGCCTCGGCGTTGCTGCCCAGGTCGAGGTAGATGTTGCCGCGCTCGACGCGCTTGACGATACCGGTGACCAGTTCGCCCACGCGGTCGCCGAACGCGTCGACCACCTGCTGGCGCTCGGCCTCGCGCACGCGCTGCACGATCACCTGCTTGGCGGCCTGCGCGGCGATGCGGCCGAATTCGGCGTTCTCGATCTGCTGCTCGATGTACTCGCCCACCTTGGCGTCGGCGCGCTCGTCCAGCGCGTCCATCAGGCGCAGCTGATACGACGGCGATTCCATCTCGCCGTCGTCGGCGATGATTTCCCAGCGACGGAACGTCTCGTATTCGCCGGTGTTGTGGTCGATCGACACGCGGATGTCGGGCTCCTCGTCCGGATAGCGCTTCTTCGCAGCCGAGGCCAGCGCGGCCTCCATCGCCTCGAAAATCACTTCCAGCGGCACGCCCTTTTCATTGGCGACCGCGTCGACGACCAGCAAAAGTTCTTTGCTCATTGCTGCAACTCCGTAGGCATCCCGTCCGGATACCGATGGTTAAATTATTGCGTCCATCCCGGAACACAAAATATTGGAACACGGCCATGGAAGGCCGCACTGATTACTTCTTGCCGGGCGTCTTGCCGCCGCGCTTGGGCTGCGGCGCGTAACCGAGCGCCACCCAGTCCGGCACCACACGCGCACTTTCCACCAGCGCGTGATCGAATTCGAATGTCTTGCCTTCGGCTTCCAGCACAATGTGCCCGCCTTCCGCCGAAACCAGCTTGCCGCGCAGGCGACGGCGACCTTCCAGCGGCGCCTTCAGCAGCAATTTCACTTCCTGCCCGCTGGCCCGCGCAAACTGTGCGGCGGTGAACAGCGGTCGATCCAGGCCTGGCGAGGAAACTTCCAGCACGTAATGGCCTGGGATCGGATCCTCCACGTCCAGCAAGGCGGACAGTTCGCGGCTGGCGGCTTCGCAATCCTCGATGCCGACCTCGCGACGTTCGCCGTCGCCCGTTTCCTTGTCCAGCAAATCCAGGTAGACGCGCAGGGTACTCTGCCCGTGCGACGGGGTGAACTCCACGCCGAGGCACTCCAGGCCCAGATCGGCCAGTACCTCGCTGAAGCGTTGTGCCAGTGCCTGTGTATCCATGGGTAACCTTCCCAGATCACTCTTTCAGAACAGCAGAAACAAAAAATGGGCTCCAACGGCCCATTTCCCTATCTCGCCGATGTTCCTCCTCAAGCAGCTCTTTCCGGCGCACGCAGGCGCCAACGGCAGCCCGGCACGACGCATCCTTGCGCCCAACAAAAAAGCCTCACGAGGAGGCTTTCTTGCATCAAGAAAGATCTGGTAGCGGGGGCAGGATTCGAACCTGCGACCTTCGGGTTATGAGCCCGACGAGCTGCCAGACTGCTCCACCCCGCATCAGAGTCCGAAGAGTTTACCGGGGTGGCCGGTTTCTTGCAAGCCTCGATCGAAGGCATTCAGCACCAGGCAGTGACTCACAACCCAAACGCGCGCCGGCACCAACCCAGCAGCGGGCCCCAGTACAGGCCCAGCACCAACAGCGACAGCGCATTCAGCGACAGCACCACACGCAACGGCCGGTCCGACTGCACCTGCAGCGCGCTGCCTTCGACCGGCTTGTCGAAATACATCACCTTGACCACGTACAGGTAGTAGTACAGGCCGATGATGGCGAACACGATGCCGACGATGGCCAGCCACAGCATGTCCGCATGGATCGCCGCCTCCAGCACCAGCACCTTGGCCCAGAAACCGAACAGCGGCGGCACGCCGGCCAGCGAGAACATCGCCAGCAGCATCAGGAACGCCATCCACGGCGACTTCTGGTTCAGCCCCTTCAGGTCGGCGATTTCCTCGCACTCGAAACCCGCCCGGGTCAGCGCCAGCATCACGCCGAACGCGGTCACGCCCATCAGCGCGTAGCAGATCGCGTAGAACATCGCGGCGGCATAGCCCTCCGGGCCAGCGGCGGAAAGGCCGAGCAGCAGATAACCCATGTGCGAGATGGTCGAGTACGCCAGCATGCGCTTGAGGTTGGTCTGCACGATCGCAACCAGGTTGCCGATCGCCAGCGAAGCCACCGCCAGTACCGCCAGCATCAACTGCCAGTGCTGCGACAGGTCGCCCATGCCGGCATCGAGCAGGCGATAGGCCATGCCGAACGCGGCCAACTTGGAACCCGAGGCGATGAAGGTGGTGACCGGGGTCGGCGCACCCTGGTAGACGTCGGGGATCCACATGTGGAACGGCGCGGCACCCAGCTTGAAGCCGATGCCCACGATCATGAAGACCAGGCCGAACAGCAGCAGGGTCGGCGCCGTGGTGTAGCTCATCACGTTGTGCAACTGCGCCAGGTCCAGGGACGGCGTGCCGCCCATGCCGGAGGCGCCGTAGACCATCGACATGCCGTACAGCAGCATGCCCGAGGCCAGCGCACCCAGCACGAAGTACTTGATCGCCGCCTCCGGCGGCAGTTTCGCATCGCGGTTCAGCGCGACCAGCGCGTACGACGACAGCGACAACAGTTCCAGCCCCAGGTACACGGTCACCAGGTTGCCGGCCGAGACCAGCAGCATGATGCCGATCACCGCGAAAATCATCAGCGTGTAGAACTCGCCGCCGAGCAGCTTGCGGTCGATCAGGTACGGACGCGCGTAGACGAACACCATGGCAGTGGTGCCCAGCGCGAATACCTTGAGGATCTCGGCCACGTCGTCGCGCACGAACATGCCGCCGAACGCGGTCACCGCCTGCGGCGGCTGGCCGGCGATCACCAGGTAGATCGCCACCAGCAGCACCGCGATCGAGATCCAGTGCAGCAGCGGACGCTGCGCGGGCTTCATGAAGGCGTCCAGCAGCAACAGCAGGCACGCCGCCGCCACCAGGTAGAACTCCGGCAGCAGGATCAGGATGTCATTGAAAGTCGGCATGGTCGATCCTGCTCAAATCTTGTGAATGGCTAGCTGCTGCACCAGCTGCGCCACCGAGCCGTCCATCAGGTGGACCAGCGGTTGCGGCCAGATGCCCAGCGCCAGTACGGCGGCGGCAAAGGCGCCCAGCACGAACGTCTCGCGCGCGTTGATTTCCTTCATTTCGGCCACGTGCGGGTTGGCGATCTCGCCCCACAGCACGCGCTTCACCAGCCACAGCGTGTAGGCCGCGCCGATGATCAGGGTGAAAGCGGCGAACAGCGCGATCCACGGATTGGCGCTGAAGCTGGCCAGGATCACCATGAATTCGCCCACGAAACCGCTGGTGCCCGGCAGGCCGCAATTGGCCATCGCGAACAGCACGTAGAAAAAACCGAACCACGGCATCACGTTGATGACGCCGCCGTAGTCCTTGATCAGGCGCGTATGCGTGCGGTCGTACATCACGCCGATGCAGGTGAACATCGCGCCGGAGACGAAGCCGTGAGAGATCATCTGCACCATCGCGCCCTGCATGCCGAGCAGCGCCATGTCGGTATTGCCCTGCTCGCGCACCAGCATGAAGGCGATGAAGATGCCCAGCGTGACGAAGCCCATGTGGGCCACCGAGGAATACGCCACCAGCTTCTTCATGTCCTCCTGCACCAGCGCGACATAGCCGATGTAGACGATCGCGATCAGGCTCAGCACGATGATCAGCCAGGCGAAATGTGCGCCCGCGTCCGGCACGATCGGCAGGATGAAGCGCAGCATGCCGTAGGTACCGACCTTCAGCATCACCGCCGCCAGCACCACCGAACCGCCGGTGGGCGCCTCGACGTGGGCATCCGGCAGCCAGGTGTGCACCGGCACCATCGGCACCTTGATCGCGAACGCGATCAGGAACGCGAAGAACACCCAGCTTTGCTCCTTCATCGTCAGCGGCAGCGCGGCCAGCGTGGCGATGTCGAACGTACCCGCCTTCTGGTACAGGTACAGCAGCGCGATCAGCATGAAGACCGAGCCGAAGAACGTGTAGATGAAGAACTTCAGCGTCGCGTACACGCGGCGTGGACCGCCCCAGACGCCGATCAGGATGAACATCGGGATCAGGATCGCCTCGAACAGCGCGTAGAACAGCAGCGCGTCGGTGGCGCAGAACACGCCGATCAGCAGGCCTTCGAGGATCAGCATCGCGGCCATGTACTGGTGTGGCTTGTCCTGGATGACTTCCCATGCACCAGCAATCACCAGGATGCCGACGAAGGTGGTCATCAGGATCAGCGCCACCGAGATGCCGTCGGCTGCCAAGCTGTAATGAACGCCCCACGAGGCGATCCACAGGTGGCTTTCGACCAGCTGCATTGCGGCGCCGTCGGGGTTGTACTGCACCAGCAGGAACAGGCTGGCCACGAAGGCGAGCACCGCCACCAGCAGCGACAGCCAGCGCGCCAGGTTGGGTCGGGCCGCGCCGGCAAGCAACACCGGGATGGCCCCGACAACGGGTAGCCAGATCAGCAGGCTGAGCAAGTGATTGAACATGGATCTGTTTCCCTTATTGCCCGACCGGCCCGGAACCGATGAGCCAGTACCCGCCAAGCAGCAGGATCAAGCCGAGAATCATCGCGAAAGCGTAGTGATAGAGGTAACCCGACTGCAGGCGACGCATCAGCGCGGCGATGCGATGGATCACGCTCACCGAGCCGTTGACCATCGCACCGTCGATCACCGCCGTCTCACTGGCTTTCCAGAACCCGCGACCCAGCAGCACGCCGCCACGGGCAAACAGTGCGAAGTACACATCGTCGACCCAGTACTTGCGATCGAGCACCGTCCACAGCGGCTTCAGCGCGGACTTGATCCTGTCCGCCAGTGCCGGGTTGAACAGGTAGATGTAGGTGGTGATCACGAAGGCGACGAGCACCAGCAGGAACGGCAGCTGGGTGAACCCATGCAGCGCCATGGCTGCTGCACCGTGGAAGTGCTGCCCCATCTCGGCCAGCACGTTGTTCGCCTCTTCCACATGGATCGCGCTGCCGAACCAGTTGCCGAACAGCGTCGGCCCGACGGTGAAGAAGCCAACCAGCAGCGACGGGATCGCCAGCAGCACCAGCGGCACCGTCACCACCCACGGCGACTCCTTCGGCGCATGCGCCAGCACGCCCGGCTCGTGATGGCCGTGATCGTCATGCCCGTGACCATGCTGCTCGACCACGGTGAAGCGCTCCTTGCCGTGGAAGGTCAGGTACATCTGGCGGAACGTGTACAGCCCCGTCACCAGCACACCGGCCATCACGCAGAAATAGGCGTAATGCGCACCCCAGCGATGCGACTCGCCGACCGCTTCGATGATCGCGTCCTTCGAATAGAAGCCGGAGGTGAACGGCACCGCCACCAGCGCAATCGAGCCTGCCCACATGGTCAGCCAGGTCACCGGCATGTACTTGCGCAGCCCACCCATGTAGCGCATGTCCTGCTCGTGGTGCATCGCGATGATCACCGAACCGGCGCCGAGGAACAGCAGCGCCTTGAAGAACGCGTGCGTCATCAGGTGGAACACCGCGCCGCTGTACATCGACACGCCCAGTGCCACCGTCATGTAGCCCAGCTGCGACAGCGTGGAATACGCGATCACCCGCTTGATGTCGTTCTGCACGATGCCGATCAAGCCGGTGAACAATGCCGTGGTCGCACCGATCACCAGCACGAAGCTGAGCGCGGTGGAAGACATTTCGAACAGCGGCGACATGCGCGCCACCATGAAGATGCCGGCGGTGACCATCGTCGCCGCATGGATCAGCGCGGAGATCGGGGTCGGGCCCTCCATCGAGTCGGGCAGCCACACGTGCAACGGCACCTGCGCCGACTTGCCCATCGCGCCGACGAACAGCAGGACGCAGATCACCGTGGCCGCATCCCACTGCGTGTTCGCCGTGATCTGCAGGGTCTTGCCGAGCAGCGTGGGCGCCGTGCTGAACGCGGTGGCATAGTCCAGCGTGCCGAGGAAATACAGCACCGCCGCGATGCCGAGCAGGAAGCCGAAGTCGCCCACGCGGTTGACCAGGAATGCCTTCAGGTTGGCGAAGATCGCGGTCGGCCGCTTGTACCAGAAGCCGATCAGCAGGTACGACACCAGGCCCACCGCTTCCCAGCCGAAGAACAGCTGCATGAAGTTGTTGCTCATGACCAGCATGAACATCGAGAAGGTGAACAGCGAGATGTAGCTGAAGAAGCGCGTATAGCCGTCGTCGTCGGCCATGTAGCCGATGGTGTAGACGTGCACCAGCAGCGACACGAAGCTCACCACCACCAGCATCATCGCGGTCAGCCGGTCGACCATGAAGCCGACGCTGGCGTTGAACGGACCGATCTGGAACCAGGTGTAGATGTTCTGGTTGTACTCGGCCGCACCGCCCATGGTGAGCTGGTACAGCACGTAGAACGACAGCGCGCACGATACCGCCACGCCGAGGATGGTGATGCTGTGCGAACCGGCGCGCCCGAGGAACTTGCCCAGGAAGCCGGCCAGCACGCAACCGACCAGCGGCGCCAGTGCGATCGTCAGCAGGATGGATGTCGAAAGCTGCATCGGGTCAACCCTTCATGCTGTCGATGTCGGCGATATTGATCGTGCTGCGCGTACGGAACAGCAGCACCAGGATCGCCAGGCCGATGGCGGCTTCCGCCGCGGCCACGGTGAGGATGAAGAACACGAACACCTGCCCGGAGACGTCGCCGAGGAAACGCGAGAACGCCACGAAGTTCATGTTCACGGCGAGCAGCATCAACTCGATCGACATCAGCAGCACGATCACGTTCTTGCGGTTGATGAACAGGCCGGCGACGGCGATGCAGAACAGCACCGCGCCGAGCACGATGTAGTGCGCGAGCGAAATCATGGCTGCGGCTCCTGTGGGGCGGTCGGTTCGTCGGGACGGACGGCGGCCATCTTCACGATGCGCACGCGGTCGCTCGGATTGACCTTGACCTGCTGGCTGGCCGACTCCCAGCGCGCGGCGCGGCGCTCGCGCAGGGTCAGCGCCACCGCCGCCACGATGCCCACGGTAAGGATCAGCGCGGCAATCTCGAACGGCAGCAGGAACGTCGTGTACAGCGCATGGCCAAGCCACGCTGTGTTGGACATGCCCGCAGCGATGGCGGGATCGGCGCCCATGACGTGCGTCTGCATCGCACGCACGCCGATCAGGCCGAGCATCTCCACCAGCATCACCGCGGCCACGATCAGGCCGACCGGCAGGAATTTCACGAAGCCCTCGCGCATTTTTTCCTGGTCGATGTCGAGCATCATCACCACGAACAGGAACAGCACCATCACCGCGCCGACGTAGACCACGACCAGCGCCAGCGCGAGGAACTCAGCTTCGAGCAGCAGCCACAGGCAGGCCGCGCTGAAGAAGGTCAGCACCAGCGCCAGCACCGCATGCACGGAGTTCTTCAGCGTGATCACCGACAGTGCTGCAGCCACGGTGACGAAGCCGAAGGCATAGAAACAGACGAGTTGGAGCAGTTGGGGATTCATCGTTGGCCTCAGCGGTACGCCGCGTCTTGCGCGCGGTCGGCGGCGATCTGCTGTTCGAAGCGATCGCCGATGGCAAGCAGCTGCTGCTTGTTCACCACGTTCTCGCCACGGTGTTCGAAGTGGTATTCGTGGATCGAGGTCTCGACGATCGAGTCGACCGGGCAGCTCTCTTCGCAGAAGCCGCAGAAGATGCACTTGAACAGGTCGATGTCATAGCGGGTGGTGCGGCGCTGGCCGTCGCTCTCGCGCGGCGCCGAGTCGATCGTGATCGCCAGCGCCGGGCACACCGCCTCGCACAGCTTGCAGGCGATGCAGCGCTCCTCGCCGTTCGCGTAGCGACGCAGCGCGTGCAGGCCACGGAAGCGGTTCGACTTCGGGATGTGCTCCATCGGGTAGCGCATCGTGTACTTCGGCTTGAACAGGTAGCGCAGGGTCAGGCCCATGCCCTGGAACAGCTCGACCAGCAGCAGACTCTTGAAATAGGCGGTAATGCGATTCATCGGATGCCTCAAGCCCCCGTGCCAATGCTGACCAGGCCGTAGTACTTCAGCAGGCCAGCCACGAAAACCCATGCGATGGCGATGGGAATGAACACCTTCCAGCCCAGCCGCATGATCTGGTCATAGCGATAGCGCGGGAACGTGGCGCGGAACCACAGGAACATGAACGAGAACAGGAACGCCTTGATCAGCAGCCAGGGGAAGCCGCCATGGCCGATGAAACCCCACGAGGCCGGGAACGGCGACAGCCAGCCGCCCATGAACAGCACCGCGGCCAGGAAGCTGACCAGGATCATGTTCGCGTATTCGGCCAGGAAGAACAGTGCGAACGCCGAGCCGGAATACTCCACATGGAAGCCGGCCACGATCTCCGACTCGCCTTCGGCCACGTCGAACGGCGAGCGGTTGGTTTCGGCCACGCCGGAGATGAAATAGATCACGAACACCGGCAGCAGCGGCAGCCAGAACCAGTCGAAGATGCCCTTGCTGCCGGCCTGCGCGTTGACGATCTCGCTGAGGTTCAGCGAACCGGCCAGCACCAGCACGCAGACCAGACACAGGCCCATCGCCAGTTCGTAGGAGATCACCTGCGCCGCCGAGCGCATCGCGCCGAGCAGCGCATAGCGCGAGTTGGACGCCCAACCGGCGATGATGATGCCGTACACGCCCATCGAGGTCATCGCCAGCAGGTACAGCACGCCGGCGTTGGCGTTCGACAGCACCATCGTGCTGCTGAACGGCACCACGGCCCACACCGCCAGCGCGGGGATCAACGCGATCATCGGCGCCATGTAGTACAGGAAGCGGTTCGCCTTGGTCGGCAGGATCACTTCCTTGATCAGCAGCTTGGTCACGTCGGCGAAGGCCTGCAGCAGGCCGAACGGGCCGATCTTGTTCGGCCCCATGCGCACGTGCATCCAGCCGAGCACCTTGCGCTCCCAGTACACGAACATCGCCACGGCAAGCACCAGCGGCAACACGATCGCCAGGATGTAGAGGATCGGCACGACGAGCTGATGGATGAGTTGATCAAGCATCTGCTTTAAGCCTTGCTCAGGGTGATGGACGCGCCATACGGCGGCAGCATGGCGGTGAGATCCTGTGCGGCCTCGATCCACGCCGCGCCATCCGGCACGGCCGCATCGACCACCACCGGCAGCGACACCTCTGCAACGCGTACCTGGCCACCGGCGGAAAGGCCGAGCCGCTGTGCCTCATCCGCATTCAAACGCACCGCCGGGGCACGATTGAGCGGATGCGCATTCAGTGCCGTCGCGCGACGCAGCACCGCATCGGTACGGTAGATCGGCCAGGTCGCCAGGCGGGTCAGGCCGGCGACGGTCGCACGTGCGGCCAAACCGCTGCGTGGCGCCGCCGCACGCTCGGCGATGCCGTCACGCAAACCGGCGAGATCGTCGAACTCGAAGCCAGCCAGTTGCAGGGCGCCGCCCAGCGCGCGCAATACCTTCCAGCCCGGCCGGGCCTGGCCGGGCGCCTTCGCACCAGCCGTCACGCCCTGGGCCAGCCCATCGACGTTGACCAGGGTGGCATCGTTCTCCGGCAGCAGCGCGATCGGCAGGATCACGTCGGCCACCTCGCGCAGCGCAGGGCTGGCATAGGCGCTGAACGCCACCACCTGGTCCGCGCCACGCAGTGCTTTCAAGGCCGCACCGCCATCGGCGAAATCGTGCGGCGGCTCGACGCCGTACAGCAAGTAGCTCTTGCGCGGCTGCGCCAGCATCGCCTGCGCATCCAGCCCGCCGTTGCCCGGCACCACGCCGAGCCGCGCCAGGCCAACGCCATTCGCGCCGACCGGCAGTTCGTCGTAACCGGCACCGGTGGCGTCGGCGATGAAACGGGCGATCGCGCGCAACCAGGACGCCTGCGGATGGGTCACCGCGGCTTCGCCGAGGATCACCACCGCCTTGCCCGACTTCAGTGCGGCGATCGCGTCGCTGTCGCCCTGGTCGCTCTGCGCCGCAGCGATCGCGTCGGCCAGTGCAGCCGGTGCGGTCACGCCAGCGGCCACGGCGACCCTGGCCAGCGCCAGCAACGCATCGACCAGTGCCTGCGGCGCCACGATCGCCTCACCGGCCAGCTTGTAGTTGAAATCGAAATGCGCGGGGTTGACCGCGTAGACCTTCGCGCCCCTCTTGGTCGCCTGGTGCACGCGATGATTCAGCAGCGGCATCTCGTGGCGCAGGTCGGAGCCCACCAGCAAGGCGGCCCGTATCTGTTCGACCTCCGTCACCGGCAGCGCGAACGGCTGCGCCACGGCGTTGTCGGCGAAATCGAGCTGGCGCAGGCGATGATCGACGTGCGCGCTGCCCAGGCCGCGGGCCAGCCGCACCAGCAGATCACCCTCCTCATTCGAGGTGGCCGGGTGCACCAGGATGCCCAGCTCGCTGCCCGGTGCCTTCTTCAATGCCTCGCCGGCAAACTGCAAGGCATCTTCCCAGGTGGTCGCCTGCCACTGGCCGTTGCGCTTCACTTCCGGCGCGCCGATGCGATCGGCGGCGTACATGCCCTGGTGGCTGTAGCGGTCGCGATCAGACAACCAGCATTCGTTGACTGCCTCATTGTCGCGCGGCACCGTGCGCAGCACTTCGCCGCGGCGCACGTGCAGCCACAGGTTGGAGCCGAGCGCATCGTGGTAGCCGATCGACGGCTTGGCGATCAGCTCCCAGGCGCGTGCCTTGAACTGGAACGGCTTGTTGGTCAGCGCGCCGACCGGGCAGACATCGATGATGTTGCCGGACAGCTCGGTCTCGATCGTCTTGCCGATGTAGGTGCCGATCTGCAGGTCTTCGCTGCGATTCATGCCACCCAGTTCGTAGGTGCCCGCGATCTCGCTGGTGAAACGCACGCAACGGGTGCAATGGATGCAGCGGGTCATCTCGGTGGCGACCAGCGGCCCGATGTTCTCGTCGGCCACGGTGCGCTTGCGCTCGGTGAAGCGCGAAACGCTGCGGCCATAGCCCAGCGCCACGTCCTGCAGTTCGCACTCGCCGCCCTGGTCGCAGATCGGGCAGTCCAGCGGATGGTTGATCAGCAGGAACTCCATCACGTCTTTCTGGAACTTCAGCGCCTTGTCCGAGCGCGTCATCACCTTCATGCCCTCCGCTACTGGAGTAGCACACGCCGGCTGCGGCTTGGGCATCAGCTTGCCGCCCATCTCCACGTCGACCAGGCACATGCGGCAGTTCGCGGCGATCGGCAGCTTGCGGTGGTAGCAGAAACGCGGGATCGACACGCCGATCGCGTCGGCCGCCTCGATGATCATCGCGCCCTTGCGGATCTGCGTCGGCTTGCCGTCGACCTCGATGTTGACCAGGTCGGGTGCGGTGCTGGTTGGCTGCGCACTCATGCAGCAACTCCACGGTTGGTTTCGGCGAGCTTGTCATCGACGATCGAGTGACCGTGCTGCACGAAGTATTCGAATTCGTTCCAGAAGCGCGCCAGGAAGCCCTGCACCGGCCATGCGGCGGCTTCGCCGAATGCGCAGATGGTGTGGCCCTCGATCTGGCCGGCGATCGCCTTCAGGCGATGCAGGTCGTCCTCGGTGCCCTTGCCCTCGACGATGCGCGTCAGCACGCGGTACATCCAGCCGGTGCCTTCGCGGCACGGCGTGCACTGGCCGCAGGACTCGGCCTTGTAGAAACGCGCGATGCGGTGGCAGACCCTGACCATGCAGGTGGTTTCGTCCATCACGATCACCGCGCCGGAGCCCAGGCCCGAACCGGCCTTCTGCAGGCAGTCGTAGTCCATCGTGCTCTCGAGCATGATGTCGGCCGGAAGCACCTTCATCGAGGAGCCGCCGGGGATCACCGCCTTCAGCTTGTGCCCGTTGCGCACGCCGCCGGCCATCGCCAGCAGTTCCGTGAACGGCGTGCCCAGGCGGATCTCGAAGTTGCCCGGGTTGTTGACGTGACCGGAGACCGAGAAGATCTTCGGGCCGCCGTTGTTCGGCTTGCCGAGGTTGAGGAACCAGTCGGCGCCGTTGCGCAGGATCGCCGGCACCGAGGCGTAGGTCTCGGTGTTGTTGATCGTGGTCGGCTTGCCGTACAGGCCGAAGTTGGCCGGGAACGGCGGCTTGAAGCGCGGCTGGCCCTTCTTGCCTTCCAGCGACTCCATCAACGCGGTTTCCTCGCCGCAGATGTACGCACCGGCGCCGAGCGCGGCGTAGATGTCCACGTCCAGCCCGGTGTCCTGCACGTTCTTGCCGAGCAGCCCGGCCGCGTAGGCTTCCTTCAACGCCGCCTCGAAGTGCTCGTACGGCTCGTGATGGAACTCGCCGCGCAGATAGTTGTAGGCCACGGTCGAACCGGTGCAGTAGCACGCAATGGCCAGGCCCTCGATCACTGCATGCGGGTTGTAGCGCAGGATGTCGCGGTCCTTCGCCGTGCCCGGCTCGGACTCGTCCGAGTTGCACAGGATGTATTTCTGCATGTCGCCCTTCGGCATGAAGGACCACTTCAGGCCGGTCGGGAAGCCGGCGCCGCCACGGCCGCGCAGGCTGCTCTTCTTGATCTCGTCGATCAGCGACGCCGGGTCGGGCTTCTCGGCGAGGATCTTCCTCCACGCCTTGTAGCCATCGACCTGGAGGTAGCTGTCCATCGACCACGGCGTGTCGAAATGCAGTGTGGTGTAGACAACCTGGTGGTCCTGGGGTGCGGGTCCGACTGCCATCAGTGGCTCTCCCCATCATGGCCGTGCGCGGCGGGACCATCGAGGGTCAGGCCATCGAGGATCGCGTCGAGTTTCTCGATGGTGAGGTGCTCGTGGTAATGCCCGTTCACCGTCGCCGCCGGCGCATACACACAGGCTGCGATGCACTCTTCTTCCTGCTTCAGGTAGACGCGGCCATCCGGCGTGCTCTCGCCCAGCTTGATGCCGAGCTTCTTCTCGCAATGGCGCACCAGGCCTTCGGCGCCGTTGAGCCAGCACGAGATGTTGGTGCAGATCGCCACGTTATTGCGGCCGACCGGCTTGGTCTCCAGCATCGAGTAGAAGCTGGCCACCTCGTACGCCCAGATCGAGGGCACGTCGAGGTATTTCGCGACGGCGGTGATCAGTTCGTCGGTGAGGAAGCCCTGATTCTGTTCCTGCGCGCCGAACAGCGCCTGGATCAGCGCCGAGCGCTTGCGATCCGGCGGGAATTTGGCCACCCATGCATCGATGTGATGGCGGGTGTGCTCGGTGAGTACGGCGAGCGGATCGACGTTCCTGACCTGCTCGAAATGTCCGGTGGCTTTCATGCCTTGAACTCCGCGATTCGGGATTCGGGATTCGGGATTCGGGAACAACCCGCCCCGCTGTCGGCGAACCTCGATTCGTTGTGAAATTTGCGGCTGTGGCAACTAATGGAACTCAAGGCAAGAAGCACCGGGCCGCTGCACGCCGCTCTATCGAATCCCAAATCCCAAATCCCAAATCCCGTATTCATCGATCCACTTCGCCGAACACGAGGTCATAGGTACCGATCATGGCCACCACGTCGGCCAGCATGTGGCCGCTCACGATGGTGTCCATGGATGACAGGTGGGCAAAGCCCGGTGCGCGCAGGTGCACGCGGAACGGCTTGTTGGCGCCATCGGAAACCAGGTAGCAGCCGAACTCGCCCTTCGGCGCCTCGACCGCGCAGTAGGTTTCGCCGGCCGGCACGCAGTAGCCCTCGGTGAACAGCTTGAAGTGATGGATCATGGCTTCCATGTCCTCCTTCATCTCGACCCGCGACGGCGGCGCCACCTTGAAGTTCTGCACCATCACCGGGCCCGGATTGGCGCGCAGCCACTCCACGCACTGCCGGATGATGCGGTTCGACTGGCGCATCTCTTCCACGCGCACCAGGTAACGGTCGTAGCAGTCGCCGTTGACGCCGACCGGGATGTCGAAATCCATCTCGGCATACTTCGCGTACGGCTGCTTCTTGCGCAGGTCCCACTCGACGCCCGAGCCGCGCAGCATCGCGCCGGTCATGCCCCATTGCTGGGCCAGCTCCGGGCTGACCACGCCGATACCGACGGTGCGCTGCTTCCAGATGCGGTTGGTGGTGAGCAGCTCCTCGTACTCGTCCACCTTCGACGGGAAGTCGGCGGTGAACGCGTCGAGGAAGTCGAGCATCGAACCTTCGCGCCAGCTGTTGATGCGCTTCAGGTCGGCGCCCTTGTGCCACGGCGATTCGCGATACTTCGACATCTGCGCCGGCAGGTCGCGGTAGACGCCGCCCGGACGGTAGTACGTGGCGTGCATGCGCGCGCCCGATACCGCCTCGTAGACGTCCATCAATTCTTCGCGCTCGCGGAACGCATACAGGATCACCGCCATCGCGCCCAGGTCGAGCGCGTTCGAGCCGATCCACATCAGGTGGTTCAGGATGCGGGTGATCTCGTCGAACATGGTGCGGATGTACTGCGCCCGCTCAGGCGCCTCGATCCCCAGCAGGGTCTCGATCGCGCGCACGTAGGCGTGCTCGTTGCACATCATCGACACGTAGTCGAGCCGGTCCATGTAGCCGATCGACTGGTTGAACGGCTTGGACTCGGCCAGCTTCTCGGTGCCGCGATGCAGCAGGCCCACATGCGGATCGACGCGGACGATGGTCTCGCCGTCCATCTCCATGATCAGGCGCAGCACGCCGTGCGCGGCCGGATGCTGCGGGCCGAAGTTCATCGTGTAGTTGCGGATTTCCTGCATGCTCAATTCTCCCGCCAGTGGTCGGCGGCTTCGGCCCTGGCCTGCGTCAGGTCGGCATCGTCGCGGATGGTGCGCGGCACCAGCACGCGCGGCTCGATCGACACCGGCTCGTAGATCACCCGCTTCTGCTCGGGGTCGTAGCGCACTTCGACGTTGCCGATCAGCGGGAAGTCCTTGCGGAACGGATGGCCGACGAAACCGTAGTCGGTGAGGATGCGGCGCAGGTCGGGATGGCCGTCGAAGATGATGCCGTAGAGGTCGAACGCCTCGCGCTCGAACCAGTTCACGCCCGGCCACACCAGGGTCAGCGACGGCACCACCGGCAGGCTGTCGTCGGCGCAGAACACGCGCAGGCGCAGGCGGCGGTTGTGTTCGATCGAGAGCAGCTGGATCACCGCGGCGAACCGGCGCGGCTGGTTCTCGCCGTTGCCGCGCGGGCGTCCGGCCCAGTCGAAACGTCCTTGCGCCTGGCCTTCCACGCCGCGCGAGAAACCGGTGCCGGAGACGGTCTCGGTATCCCACTCGGTCTGGCCGTAGCCGAGGTAGTCGATGCCGCACAGGTCGATCAATTCGCTGAAACGGAACGCCGGCTCGTCGCGCAGCGCCGTGGCCACGGCGACCAGATCGGCGGCGGCCAGTTCGGCGACGGTCTCGTTGCGTACCGTGGTGATGGTCAGCGTATCGCCGAATCGCGCAGCGAGCTGCCCGGCCAGCGAGGTCTTTTGCGTGTCAGTCATGGCTGCGCCTTCAGAGTGTGCCGTTCAAGAGCGCGCGATGGTGCTGGTGCGGCGGATTTTCTTCTGCAACTGCAGGATGCCGTGGATCAGCGCTTCGGCCGTGGGCGGGCAACCCGGCACGTAGATGTCCACCGGCACGATGCGATCGCAGCCGCGCACCACCGAATAGGAATAGTGGTAGTAGCCGCCGCCGTTGGCGCAGCTGCCCATCGAGATCACCCACTTCGGCTCGGGCATCTGGTCGTAGACCTTGCGCAGCGCCGGGGCCATCTTGTTGACCAGGGTGCCGGCCACGATCATCACGTCGGACTGGCGCGGGCTGGGGCGGAAGATCACGCCGTAGCGGTCCAGGTCCAGCCGCGACATGCCGGCGTGCATCATCTCCACCGCGCAGCAGGCCAGGCCGAACGTCATCGGCCACATCGAGCCGGTACGCGCCCAGTTCATCAACGCATCGACGCTGGTGGTGGCGAAGCCGCGCTGCACCACCGGGTTGTCGCCGGCCGGCCGCAGGATGTCGTCGACCAGGTTCAGCGGCTCCGGGTTGTGCATCACCCGGCTGACGGAATCGATCACTCCCATTCGAGTGCTCCCTTCTTCCACACGTAGGCGAAACCGACGACCAGCAGCAGCAGGAACAGGCCCATTTCGATCAACGCGATGAGGCCGATCTGCTGGAACACCACCGCCCACGGAAACAGGAAGGCGATTTCCAGATCGAAGATGATGAACAGGATGGCGAGCAGGTAGTAACGCACGTCGAAGCGCATGCGGGCGTCTTCGAACGCCTCGAAACCGCACTCGTAGGGCGAGAGCTTGTCGGCTTCAGGGCGACGCGGGCCGGCCAGCAGGCCGATGACCAGCAGCACCAGGCCAAGCCCGGCAGCAACGCCGATGAACAACAGGACGGGCCAGTATTCGGCAAGCACGATGCAACTTACCTCCGCGCCAGGGCGCATCAGTGACCGTGGGGATTTGAATTCAGCAATTCACGGTCCGGCGATTTCGATTCGGCAGGGCCAGCACGGCCATGGGCTGCTCAGCCCCGCACGCAGGCATGGCAGCCGCGCGCGTCCGACGTTTCGCGAGGTGAATTCGCGATCTCCCCATTGTATCAGTGCGCGGGGGTACAACAAGCCTTGACGACCGATCGCGTGCGGATTAACGCCGCAAATTCATGATGCCTGCGTGACACGGCATCACATCGTGTGGGTGGGACGCTCGGAGTTCAGCGTGCCGGCCAGGATGTTCTCGATCCGGCTGCGGGCCGCTTCGGCATCGCCCGACTCGTTGAAGTGGATGCCGATGCCGGCAGTGCGGTTGCCTTGCGCACCGACCGGACTGATCCAGACCACCTTGCCGACCACCGACAGGCGCTCGGTCTCTTCGGCCAGGGTCACCAGCAACACCACCTCGTCGCCCAGCGAATAGGATTGCGCCGTCGCTGCGAACAGGCCCCCATGCTTGAGGAACGGCATGTAGGCGTTGTACAGCGAGGCCGCATCCTTGATTTTCAATGAAATGATGCCCTGACGGGCAGCCATGGGTTTCATGCGGAGCTCCTGCCGGACGTCCGAACCGCCCGATCGATGACCCGGATCTTAGATGTTGTGATCCGCCCGCACCACTGTTGCGGCATCCGCCCTGCCGCAGCCATGACGCGCAACACCTTCAGGCTCCGTCCGTCTGGCTGGCCAGCAACGACTGGCGTTCGTTGACGAGACTGCCCCACGATGCCGGCGGCACCCAGCCGGCGACCCACCCCGGCACCGCCTCGGCAGGCATCGGCCGGGAGATCGAGAAGCCCTGCAACTGGTGGCACCCCAGCGAAGCCAGCAGGTCGCCCTGCTCCGCCGTCTCGACGCCTTCGGCGATCACCGTCTTGGCCAGCATGCGCGCGGTGGTGATCACTCCCGCCGCGATCGCCATGTTGCGCTCGTCGCTGAGGATGTCGCGCACGAAACTCTGGTCGAGCTTGATGTGCTCGATGTCGAGCTTCTGGATATGGCTCAGCGAGGCGCTGCCGGTGCCGAAATCGTCCAGGCCCACGCGGATGCCGCGCCGACGGCACTCCTCGATGACGATCTTGGCGCGGGCGTGGTCCATCGACGGGCCGGTTTCGGTCACCTCGACACCGAAACCAACGTCCATCACGTCCGGGTAGTTGTCGAGCACCGCGTCGATGTCGGTGAAGAACGCCGGGTGCAGCAGATGGCGGGTACTGATGTTGATCGAGACCGGGATCGAGATGCCCGAGCGCATCCAGGACTGGCAGCAACGCAGCGCCTTGTCCAGCACGTAACGGCCGATCGGCCGGGCCAGTTGCGGGTCGTCCAGCACATGCATGAACTTCGCTGGCTCGATCAGTTCATGGGTATCGTCCAGGCGCAGCAGCGCCTCCATCCCGGCGACGCCGTGCAGGCCCGGCAAACCGTCGATGTACACGATCGGCTGGAACAGCAACTGCAGACGCGACTGCTGCAGCGCCTGGGCGATCCGCTCGCGCATCGCCTGCAGCCGCACCTGCTCCAGTTCCATCGTCGGCTCGTACAGGGAGCCGCGATCCTTGCCCTCCTCCTTCGCCGCGTACATCGCCAGGTCGGCGTGCCGCACCAGGCCTTCCGCATCCGACTCATCCAGCGGGTACAGGGTCCAGCCCACGCTGGCGGAGAGGTACAACTGCTCGCCCATCAGGTTGAGCGGCGCCCGCAGCGCCTGCAGGATGCAGCGGCTGATCACGTCCAACTGCTCGCGGCTGTCCAGGCCGGAGATCACCAGCGCAAATTCGTCGCCGCCGAAACGGGCCAGCACGTCAGCCTCGCGCAATATGCCCAGGATACGCGCCGAGGCTTCCGCCAGCACATGGTCGCCGCCGCCATGGCCGATCGTGTCGTTCACGCTCTTGAAGCGGTCGAGGTCGAGTACGCCAACCGCCAGCAGCGTGCCCTGCTTCGTGGCCCGCGTACGCGCCTGCTCCAGCAATTCGAACAGCAGCCGCCGGTTCGGCAGGCCGGTGACCACGTCGTAGAAGGCCAGCCGCTCGACCCGCGCCTCGTGCATCTTCTGCTCGGTGATGTCGCGCTGGTGCCACAGTCGGCCCTGCGGCACGCCATCAATCCGGATCGGGGTGAAATCGCGCAGGAAGGTGCGCCCGCCTTTCATCGCCACTTCGTCGCCCTTGACCGGCTCGTCCATGGCCATGATCTCCTGGATCCTGTGCCACTCGCGTTCGGGGTCCCGGTAAGCCGGCTGCAGAAGCGCGTACAGCGCTTCCATCGACCTGCCTTCCAGTTCCGCCGGCGTCTCGGACAGGCCGAACAGCGTACAGAACGCCTCGTTGGCGAAGCTCACCCGACGGTCTTCGGACATCACCAGGATGCCCGCGTACTGCTTGGACAGGATGGTGTGGAAATGCTGCAGGTTGAAGCGCAGCTCCTGCTCCGCCGCCAGCCGGGCCGCCTGTGCGCACTGCATCTGGATACCCAGGCCCAGCTCGACCGCCATTTCCGCAAAAACCTGGACTTCGATCGCACTGAACGCGCCAGCCTCATCCGCGCCGATGACGAAACAGCCCACGATCGTTCCACCCGTCCGCAACGGCAGCGCCAGCAACGCACGCACGCCGGGCATGCCGGCGCCGGGCGTCCAGTCCAGGTGATCCGCCCCCGCCGGATGGCTGACCTGCGCCTGGCCGCTCGACAGCGCACGCGCCACGGCGTCGCCGGCGTGCGCGCTGCCGTCCCGGGTGAAACGGAAACTCGCCGCGACGCCGTCAGCCAGTCCCTCCTGCGCCCGCACCCGCAAACTTGCCGGATCATCTTCATCGAACAAGCCGATCCAGGCAGCGCGGTAGCCGCCGATGCATCGCGCCACGCGACAAGCCCCGGCCAGCAGCGCCTGTTCGTCCGCGCTGTGGGTGACCAGCTTGATCATCTCGCTGAGCAACCGCAGCGCTCGACGCTGGCGCGCCTCGTCCTGCACGGATTGCAGCAGCCGCGTGCGCTGTTCATGCGCTTCCAGCCCCAGCCCGATGCTCGCCGCAGCCTGTTGCAGCAGTTCGATCATCCGCGCTGTGAAAAAGCCGGCCCGCGAAGCGCGTATCACCAGCGCCGCGCATACCTCGCCGAACTTCAGCACCGGTACGGCGACCACAGCGTGCACGCCATGCCTCACATAGGCCGGCCGGAACATCTCCAGGCCCTCCGCATGGCGGACATCGGCCTCCAGCTGCGGCTCGCCCTGCCAGAACGCCGGCCGCGCCAGCGAGAACGGGATCCGCTCGGGGTAGATGTCGGCCATGTCGGGCGCCACTTGTGCAGGCGCGATCCGCCGCAGCCATCCGCTGCTTCGGTCCAGCTCCCCCACCATCACCAGCCGCGCACCGATCCGTCGCTCGAGCACCTCGATCACCGCCTCGTACAGCACCGGCGGCTCCAGCGAGCGCACCAGCAATTGGCCGATCTCGGACAACGCGGCATAGAAGCTCTCGCTGGACGCAGCCGCCGCCCCTGTATCGACCTGCATCGAATTCTGATCCGGTGTATGCATTCGCGTGGTCAGCCAGATGGACGGATTCAGCCGCTACTGCCTTGATTCAGACGAGCCTTGGATCAGCTGGCACCGGCCGGTGTCGAGCACGGCAAGCCGCGACGACGAGCCGTGTCGCAGCCATCTTCCCCTGGCGCGAAGCTAGTCCGGTCAATCGGCCTGCGCAAGACCCGCCGCGACGCCGCCGGAATGGCCCGACAGCTCGCACCAGCCCCAGTGGTCGAAAATCCACGGTGAGCGCAAGGTCAGCGCCAGACGCGCGAAACACGGGCTCCCCGCCGGCACCGCCAAGTGCAACCGGCCGGACTGGTCGCGCTGCAGCGGCGCATCGCGCCAATGCCAGCTATGCGTGCCCGCCGGACTGGCCACGCTGAGCCGCAACCAGGGCTGCAACCAGACCGGCGGTCGCCACGGCAGGGTGGCCAGCGGCGACGCCAATCCGGCAGGACGTTCGGGGCGGGCGGCCAGGCGCAGCATGCGCTTGCCGCTCAACGCCATCTGGCTGCGATGTTCAGCCAGCGCGGCGCGCTTGCACGCCGACTGTGCAGCCGTGCCATGGATCTCCAGGGAATCGCCGTCCCCGGCGCGACCATGCACGAGGTAGTTCAACAGAGGCGGCGGATTGGCCTGTTCCGCCAGCGCCAGGCGCACCAGCACATGCGCCGCACCGTGGTCGGGGTGGCGGTCGGCCAGCGCCGGCGCTACCACCAGGTTGGGGCCGAACTGGCCGATCGCCGCAACCAGCGCCGACACCGAGGCGCCGCACGATCGCAGCAGCTCATCGGTGACGCCCATGTCCGGCCAGCCCAGCGGCTGCAGCGCCTGCGCCGGCACACCCAGGCGCTGCAGCGCCTGCAGCATCTCCGCATGGCGGCGGTGTCCCCAGCGCTGACGGTCGGCAACGCGGATGTGCACGCGCCGTTCCAGCCAGCGCTGCGGCCACGGGTTGTTGTCGCCCTCGGTCAGCAGCAGGATCCGCACCTCGCCGCCGGCCGCCCGTACCTGCTGGATCAGCAGGCCGGTCGCGATGGTCTCGTCATCCGGGTGCGGCGCCACCACCAGCAGGCGGGTCTGCGCGGAAAATACCGGCAACCCGTTCGCCGTGGCCGGCGATGAGCGGGCGCCGGTTCCGCTCATCGCCACTGCGCCAGCAGTTCGAGCAGCAGCAGGTCGGCGCGCAACGGGCCGCGCAAACCCTCGCGGGTGCGATTGGCCGCGTCGTACCAGTGGCCCAGCGCCTCGACGTCCATCGCGCTGGCCAGCGGCCCGTGAGCAGCCGCCGAGCGCGCCTTGATCTCGTCGGCGGTGGCCTGGGCGGCAAACCACAGCCGCTGCGCCGGCTCGCTGTCCAGCCAGC
>LNAP01002042.1_pt1 | contig 31836 bp, 28 predicted proteins | sample 602601 | NCBI WGS metagenome assembly LNAP01 (sample SAMN02440304, study PRJNA202911) | soil metagenome | biome: Subtropical and temperate rainforests or woodlands; isolation source: soil samples (1 kg each in a 20% v/v slurry with milli Q water) were... ...
CAGCGGTTATCGTGATCGCGCCTGCTATGAAGGCATCGCTGATTTTTCTATTTACATGAGCCGTGAAGTACGCGGCCAGGGAATGGGTAAACACCTGCTTCAGGCGTTGTTAAAAGAAGCGGAGGCACGCGGATTCTGGAAAATACTTTCCCGCATATTCACCTCCAACCACGCCAGCCTCGCCTTGTGCGAAGCGTCCGGTTTCCGCCAAGTGGGGGTTTACGAGAAACATGCCTGTCTTGAGGGCCAATGGGTCGACTGTGCAATTGTCGAACGACTTTTTCCTGCGAATCAAACGCCGGGCCTAACACCAATCGTTTTAACGAGGACTGAATCAGGCGGACTGAACGGCTGTTGAGGTTTTTGTCGCTCTGAAACCCTTGTTCATTTTGGCTGCCTACAGCACATCGACCACCCTGTGCTTCCCTGGTCAAGTCGAATGCAAACAGGTAGTCAAGTGAATGCAATTAAGCGCGGCGTGGTGGTGGTGGTGGTGGTGGTGGTGGTGGTGGTGGTGGAAGAATGTTTCGTCCACAAGGTTAAAGTCTCTAATGGTTTGTTTGAAGCGCGAGGTGAGTTGGGCGGCCCTAAAGCAGTGTTGCCACGCCATACTAGGTCTATGCCATACTCAGAACAGGGAAAGCTTGGTCTATAGGGTTAAACAGGTCGTCAAGGAATTCCCTAGGCGTGGGGCCTGTGCTGGCGACCAAAGCGCAGATGGAACAACGGTCGTTCGTCGGGGTCACAGTACTCGGTAGACAAGGGCTACCGATGATGGTTGACTCGTTACCTGGGATCTCTATAATCCCCGGACTTTTTCCGAAGACAAAGACGTCTTCGTACCGCCTGAAACGCGCATTAGACGTGTCATAGGCTAAGCATGATGCGACGGTAGGGGTATGGCATGACTACAGATGGTCTGTTTGACAAGATTCGCAATCGCATCGGCGACACGCCAGAAGCGCGCGAGGCCGTTGACCGAAAAATCTTGAATGAACTGAATGAGAGGCTTGAGCTTCAGCTCGCCAATCAGGCAATGACCGCACCCGTGCTTGCACAAGCCTGCAGTCTCTAACCCTCCGTTTTATCAAAAAGCAGCCCTTGAGGCTGCTTTTTTTTGCGCGATTGATATGACCCAATACCTAGTCTCAAGCTTCCAGCACGCCACGCTTAGCGCGTTGATCCGCGAATGTTTTGACTACGACTTCGCCGACATTTACGCCAAGCGTCAAATCACCTACATTTTCAATTATCTGCGCAAAGATTGCGCAACTATCCTCTTGGAGCCTGCGTACATAGATCGTGAGTTTCTTGAAGATTACTCCCGGTACTACGTCAAACGCTTCGGTAACGATGGCTACGTCTGCGGTCGGCTTCACTTCTTCAGTCGCGGGATTGATCATGAAAATTTGGATCTTCTTCTGCTGGGACGTGAAGCTGGCGGTCTGACCCCCTCTGAGCTTCAGAAGCATTATCTCGGGTTCATGGTCGTGAAGCCGCTGAGTCGAACCTTCGTTGGAAAGACGTGCCTTAAGCTGACGGGCGATACGAGCGATGGAGCCGGCACAAAGAAAAAGATTGTTAAGCGTTACGACGTGAACCTCTTTGGCATCAAACTTCACGTTGACTCGATTGCTTTTCAAGAACAGGACAAGGTCGTTGCAGCCTGCGCGACTACGGCCATCTGGACGGCTTTGCACGGAGTGCCTTGGCGCGATGTTCGGCATGTTCCGTCCTGCAGCGAGATCACCATCAACGCTATCAATTTCGTTGAAGGATCAAGCAACGGTTTTCCCAATAAAGAACTCACTAATAAACAGATCCAACGTTCCTTGGATGTCGAAGCGCTTCGTTATCACTCGACTAACCTCGCAAAAGAAACGATTGAGTGGTTCCAGGCCTGCGTTACCGCCTATGTAGACAGTGAGCTCCCTCTGATACTGTCAGGAATGGTTTACGGTGTTGAGCGGCGCCTGAGCACCGAGCAGGGGGAGCCTAATGAAAAGCTTGGTGTACAAATCAAAGCAGGCCATGCCGTAACCGTCCTAGGCTACGATTTCCGTGGATCATCGCGCTGGCTCTACGTCCATGATGATCGTCTAGGGCCTTATGCTCGGGTAGATCTGGTCGCTTTGGACGAGTTTCTGGGTTCTGAAATATCGGCTGACTTATCCGGTAAGTGGGCGCTGGCGTTCCGCCAAAAAGCTGATGACGGCGAGAGTTGGTACCCACCTCATGAAATTTTGATTCCTGACGTGAGCATCGTGCCGGCGGATAAAAAAGCACGGCTGTCGTTCCAGTACGCATACGGTACCGCGACAGTGATTGCCAAGATACTGAAGCGTGATGTGGACATCTGCTTAGGCGCTCCAGGCAATTTACTCGAAGCGAAGACGCTCAATTTCAATATCAAGTTGTCCTCGATTTCTCAAGTCAGAGAGAACGTCCTTGCGCATCGCTTGACCTACAAGGGTGGTGAAATACTGCCTTTGGGTGATCAGGGTGCTGTGACGTTCACAGATAGAGATCTAGAGATGTGGGAGGAAGATAGAACTCGTTTCCTCACAAGCCCAATGGCGCGCCTTCAATGGGAAATGGACTTCACCTGGGGCGAGGATAAAATCTTCAAGGTTCTCCTTGACGCTACAGACATACCGCTGGGGAATGCTATCGCTGGGGTATATGCCTACGACCCGCTGTACTCTGAGCTATTTCTTGGGATGCTGAGACGAACCGATGGGGTAGATCCTGCTGGCGACAACGCGCACTTCTTTGGCGCTTTCCTCAAGGCCCTTGAGCTGCGTGAAGTCGATTACGAAGATAATTTAAATCTAACGTATGGATCTCTGAGGGCGCCTCTTAGGCTGGAAGATAGTGAAATCTCAGATATGGGCAAGGGCCGTAATAAAACCTTGAAGCACTATTACGACCCCAAGGACGAAAAACTGACTGATCTGTTTCCAGGCATTGTGGCAGATGGAGATAACCGTAACCTCATCTGGGCGATTGGACGTGATGGGAGCTTCTTCGTAGCCGAAGACATTCCTGAGCCAAAGCTTGGACACCCCAGCATGACCGGCTTGCAGGCAGCTCGTATTGCGGGTGAGATGTGGTGGACAAGTGAAGGTTGGCACGTGAACCATTGCTCAGGCCGCTACAGTGGGGATTACACGAGACGTGACACCTACCTTGCTAATGCAGTCAGGAAGATCAAGGCATTCTTCGGGGAGGAAACCTTCTTAGACAAGAAAGGCCAGCGTCCTCCCGTAGTTGAAAAACGGTTTGCCGAGAACCGCGCGATAGAACTAGGAGTTGATCTCGCAGCGGTGGAAGACGTGCCTGAGATTGTATGAATGAGAGAGCCGCGATGAACGTCTGCGGCTGCCTTACTAGAAAACGGCGCCGTATTGGGAGCAGGCGTCTGGTTCGCTTTTCCCTCGGGTGCCCTCCAGCGACCGTGAAGGACTAATTGTGAAACGCCTGGGAGGTCACGGATGTGACGACGCCTATGTCGATGTCCGTCCTCCTGGGCGTCGACGCTGGAGTTCATTCGTGTAGGAGCCTCTGCGGGATGCGATGCGCAGTGCTGTGGCAGATGGTGATCGCGCGATGCTAAATGCGTTTCTTGTGGAAACCGCGTCGCACTGTTCAGTGGAGAGCGCAGATTTGGGATGGGGCTCTGACCGCCAAGCCCCGGAACATCTATGGCGTGGCTTTATTACAGCAGTATTGCCCAGTTTGGCGCGCTCGACCTTCATCAACTTAAAGCGATTTTAAAATACGCTCAAGTGCTTGGTGCTCCCAGGTACTGAGCAAAGCTACCGGATCTGTACCAGATCGATCACCGGGGTCAAATGCCCAGTGTCGTCCATCTGGACTCAGGCATTCTTCGCAGTAATCTAACGTGTCGCAATCGTTATAGAGCGTTATAAGCCAGCCATCCACATCTACAACGAAGTGGCATGCATAAACCTCGTCCCAAGATTGGGCGCCTACCTTGCTCATCTCGCGACGGCCAAACGTGACCTCACGCAGTACCTGGCAAACGTCCCTTGCTGTTAGAGCTGGCAGGGCTTCGTTGCCGCCGATATCACTTGTCATTCCAGGTGCTCATGGTGGGTTGACAGGGACGTTTACTGCAGTGCTGGCCCAGTCGAAAGTTTCCTACTTGAATCAACGGGTGTCGAATTTTGCTAATCGATCGGATGATCGCTGGTTGTTCAAAAGGCGGCCTTTGCTTCTCCTATCGGTCGAAACAGCGCTTCGCTCCATGAGCGATGTTGCTCCTTTGTTCCTTTGCTCATTGACACCATCGTCATTTCTGACGATGATGGGGCATGCGATATCCCGGCGGAAAGGGTAAGTGCTATCAGCGCTTGATCAATCTGATGCCACCCCATCAGGTCTACATAGAAACGCACCTCGGTGCGGGCGCGGTCATGCGCTATAAAAAACCTGCTATTCGAAACATCGGTATCGACATTGATCCCGAGGTGCACGCCCTATGGCGGGATCAGGGAATAGCGGAACGCTGCGAGCTGGTACAGGCAGATGCAATCACCTACCTGTCGGATTATCCGTTCACCGGATCCGAGCTCGTCTACGCTGACCCACCGTACGTGACCTCCACACGCAGTCGCTCGAAAATCTACCGCTTCGAGTACGACGACGCTATGCACCAAGCGCTGCTTGAGACCCTTATAACCCTGCCCTGCATGGTGATGGTATCGGGGTACGACAACCCCCTTTATGAAAGGGCGCTTGACGGGTGGGAGAAAACTACCTTTAACGCAAAGACTCATACCGAAGTGAGGGAGGAGTGCGTCTGGATGAATTTCTCGACACCAAGCCGACTGCACGATACCCAATACCTCGGTCACACGTTTCGCGAACGTCAAACCATTGCTCGGCGTCAGGCCCGTATGCGAGAGCGCATTGAATCCATGCCCCCAGTCGAACGTGATGACCTGGTTCGTTGGATGACGCAAACATATGGACAGGTTCAGGAGGGCGCGTGATGCAGACCGGTGTAGTGATCATCGATTCAGAGGTTTTTAGTCAACAGTTTCCGCCAGCTCACCAAGACGTTATACCGGGAGTGAAGTGGGGCCCGATCGAGGCTTTTCCATCACCTGCTTATTGGGCATATCAAGCGTGGGCAAATGAGCAACAGATTAGTCCGATCAATTACAAGCTGGGCACAACACTGCGTGAAGAGGTTGGCGCCTGCCTGCTTGGTGGGCACGGCATACCTGCTCATGTTGGTTTGGCTGCCTTCGCCAATCTGCGTGACCTCGGGGTATTTGCGCGCGATGCCCCGAGCGAACAAGAGCTGCTCGAACTCCTTTCGCAGCCTATGGACATCAACGGAAAATCCGTGCGGTACCGCTTCGCCAAGCAGAAAGCGCGCTACTTGTATGCGGCGTTGGCATTGCTGGACTCACAAGATGCGCCAACGGCTTCAGGCAAAGCCCTGCGTGACTGGTTGATCGCCATACCCGGCGTTGGTTACAAAACTGCATCTTGGATCGCCCGAAATTGGTTGGACGCCGATGACGTCGCCATATTGGATATTCACATTCTACGGGCCGGGGCCCTAGGCGGGTTTTTTGACTCAGGACTGACTGTCGAAAAGCACTACCTTCGCTTGGAGGAACAGTTTTTAGCGCTAAGCCATGGCCTAGGGGTGAGGCCAGCAGTGCTTGACGCGCTCATGTGGTACCAGATGATGTCGGCACCCGGCGTCGTACATGGGCTGCTGAGTCATTCGGGTCTAAAAGCCGCCTGATCGTGGGTTACGTAGGGCGGCCCACCAGAGCCATGCCCACTCCCACGAGTACTCCCGGCGGCCCTAGTCGGCTTGCCCACGGATCTGCGGTAATGCCCAAGGGGCAGTAATTTAAATGCAGTGCCTGAGCGACCACTGACAGCACTGCAAGCAATGCTCCAGCATCTCGCCAGATAACGCTTTCTGGATGATCGTACTTGGCTCCTGTTTTTCCAGGTTCTGCGACCAGCAATATCTTGGTGGCCGTAGACGCAGGCAAGACCGACTCACTGTGATCCTCTAATCCCTCCAATATCAGCGATGCTGACTCAAGGGCTATCAGTGAGTGCTGGCGGCTGTCATAACGACCCCAATGGGGCTCATCAGGCGACTTGATTAGAATGTGAATGGGATGGATCGCGCCTCCAGACGGCACGGGTCTTTGCTCAAGTTCAAAACCATAATTTGAGTGCGAGACGGCCTGAGTCCGTGCGCTATACCACAGGAGTGACGAAAGGTCAGTCGGCCTCAGCGCACTGAACTCTCTCCTGCTGCGGCGCTCACCAATAATCTTGAAGATGTCCTGATCTTTCGTTGTAACGGTCGTGCTGTCGATGCTTGCAAGGGCGCGAATACGCCCCTCTGGCCAAGCATATGGGACGTACACCTGTGACCGCGATTTGGGCTTCGGGCTATGCAGGTTGATCCAGGTCATGGCCAACCTCGTGCAGCACCTCAAAGTATTTGTTACAACCCCGGCATGCTCCGCAAGGTACGTTTGATTTGTGGCAGCTGTGCGCCCATGCCAGAAGTTGAGAGGGGACACGGGTTTCCCTTATCAACTGCGTCGTCGTAAAGCCGATCGCAGGTGCCTCAACGATCATCTCGCCTTCCTGCAGAGCCATGAGACTATTAATCGCTTCGACAAACGCTGGTGTACCGTCTCGGTGTGTGCCGTCCGAGCTAACCGTGCCAAGCCAGAGAGTTTTCACACCCAAGCTGACAGCTTTCATCGCCGCGAGGGTAACGAGCAATTGGTTCCGGTAAGGCCACCAGTCGCTTGCGGGTGCAAGCGCATCGGCCCCTGCACCGGCCATATCACCTGACCCAAGAGCACGGCAGTCAATTTCGATAACGTGATGCTCGATACTGAGGTGCTTGCAGATTGAACGCGACGCCGATATCTCCGCCTCAGCGGCGAGTTGGCCGTAGTTGAGCGTAATGGCCACGTCGGGCCGTTTCCACCAAGCCAGTGCCAACGAGTCCATCCCACCCGATAGGAGCAGCGCACTCTTCATAGCGCAACTGCCTCCCAAGCCATTCGGTAAATAGCGCTGACAAAGTCGTCACACAAGATGCAGTGCGAACCCTCCATCATCTTTTTGTCTTCTGCCGACTCGTTTTCGCTATACATGACTACCTTTTTGTCCAAGGCGCGTGCATACCCGATTTCGTACAGCGTTCCTGCGTCCAGGCCGTCACCAATGGCAAACATCAGCTCACACTCATGAATCGCATCGATATCTTTTTGTACTACGTCATCAGCACAGCCATGCCCAACGTCATGGAAGGGGGAAAACACTCGCAGTCCCATTGCTAAAAACGTATTGCGTGCCTCCTCTACGAGCCACAATTGAGCTAACGAAAAGAATGGGCCCGCAAGATAGATCTTTGGGCGGTAGCCATTTCTGTATTGGCTTGATACCGCTATTGGCGTTGGCTGATAGGTGCTCATGATACGTTGGGAGGCAAATCCCTGATGTTCGCAAAAATAGGCGGTAGCACGGGACGCGGCATCGGCTGCTTCATGCGGCGACAACCCTGCTTCTAGCCAGCCATACGCAAAATGGGCCACAAAATTGTCACCAGAGCCGATCTTGCGAACTCGCTCTGTTCTATAGGCTGGTATTTGGGTGATGTTTCCATCGTGTAAAACTAGTGCTCCCATCGGGCCCATCTTGATGACAACAACTTCGGCGGCTTCGGATTTGGCAAGCTCGCGCGCTAGATCCTCCACAGCCCTACCCGTCGAACCATGCAGCAGTTCAGCTTCATGCCGATTTAGAATCAAGGCCAAATGCTTTGCGGTCGATCCGTTAGATGAAAAATGCTGTGGCTCAAATGCATTCTGTGGATCGTAAACTGCGTACTGCGCCTCTACCTTCGCATCACCCTCCAGCATGCCGAACCTAACAACCTTCGAGGCAGTTATTTCAATAGGCGCAAGATTGCTATGAGGTTTGTAGATGGTCGGAGAGGAAAGCCCGTGGGTATAGGCGAAGCCCGCGCTTTCTGGAACGTCGGTAAGGGCTATTTCAAAATCCTCCAAGGCTCCACGTTGAGCGATAACGGCTGCGACGCCGCTATCGGCGTAAGCGTGCAACTTTACCTTGGCGCCCATGCGGGCAAGGGCAGTAGCGGCCCTACCGCCTGAACCATAAATCTCCTGCCATTTTGGTGCCATGCAGCGTTCGTGGTAGACACCACCGACGACGGTAATCATAAAAAAGCTTCCTTGCTTTAAACGCGTGAAGGAGAGATGCGTATTTTGACCTGTCCACCGAGCTTCTGGGTAACGCGGGCCGTATAGATCGTCCCCTGTTCGATGCAACTGAGGAGTCGCTGAATGTTGGGAGATGCGACGCCGCCTGCTACGTGGCGCTGCCAGAGAACCTGGACGGTGCTGAGATTATTGACGACGCTGACCACCACATCCAATTCGTCACCGACATTAATGTTGTCGATGATGTCTTCCTTCGGGGAAGCAAGCTGAGTGTCGAGTACAAGCGTGTCACAGGACGTATCGTTGGACGAATAGGTACTGAAAGAACTACCGCTGGAGCCAGTCATTGAACATTCCTTGTGTCGACTGAGAAGTGCACCATTCCTGTTTGCAGCCAGACGTACCGTGGAGGCGTCTGGGCAGACACGATGGGGAGGTGCTGTCAGTAAGCTAGCACGCATTGGAATCGTGCAGCAGACCTACCAAAGGATAAGGCAAGGCTGGTGCGCCTGGCTGGCTATTCGAGCGCCGCTGTGTAGACGTTCTGGCATCGGGTGCGACCTTTAGTAGCACCCTGTGGTACTGGCGATGGTAACCACTGCGCGAACTACGAACAGAGCATAGGGTCAGACCCGGTTACGAGCTACCGGCCTAAGTCGATTGGCTATTTTTTAGTAAGGAAAGAATATGGCCGGCAGTAGTCTCTTCGCTCTTCTAGACGATATCGCAACGCTTCTGGACGACATCTCGCTGATGAGTAAGGTCGCGGCCAAGAAGACGGCCAGCGTACTAAGCGACGACCTAGCCGTGAATGCTGAGCAGGTCACAGGAATGAAGGCTGACCGGGAATTGCCTGTTGTGTGGGCAGTCTTCAAAGGATCACTGAAAAACAAGGCGATCCTCGTCCCCTTGGCCTTGATCCTCAATGCGCTATTGCCAGCTGCTGTTCAGTGGCTACTGATGGCGGGGGGGGCTTACCTCTGCTACGAAGGGTTTGAGGCAATCAAAGACAAGCTGTTTTCAAGCGACGCTGAGAAGACGGTGGGAGCTAAACAGGAAAAGGCTAAAACTCCCGAAGAAATCGCCGCTTTTGAAAAACGTAAAATCAGCGGTGCGGTTCGCACAGACTTCATTCTGAGCGCCGAGATCATCGTCATCACGCTCAATATCGTCGCTGAGGCACCCATGGTTCAGCAGATCCTCACGCTGATCACTATCGCAGTCGTGATGACCGTGGGCGTGTATGGCATCGTTGCTGGCATCGTCAGGATGGATGACGTGGGGCTTGTCTTAAGCAAGCGTCCAGCAGGCGGAGTGTTCACCAATCTGGTGAAGTGGTTCGGTGGGTTCCTGGTCACCTTGGCGCCCAAATTGATGTGGGGGCTTTCGTGGATTGGCACCGTCGCGATGTTCCTAGTCGGCGGGTCGTTCGTGGTGGAAGGCATACCCTACCTGGAACACCTGATGGAGCAGATCGTGGGCAACCTGGGGGCTTGGAAGAAGGTCGCAGAGATGCTTCTAGAGGGCATGGTTGGGGCGTGTCTAGGCGGATTAGTAGTGGGTGTAGTTAGTGCGGGGAGGGGCATGATGTCACGCAAGAACCGTTAATCCCTCTGTGACGAACGCTGGAATCCCTGCTGACGCCACAAACGACATCAGGGCAGTTACACTGAAATTCGCATCAGCGGTTACAATCAACGGTTGCCGAGCTCGTCGGAATGAGCTTGAGGCTGACGACCAAAGATGACCGTTGACCGAGACCTTACTCAAGACAAAGCCACTGCGAAGCTTAACCCCAGAGCACGGTGGTTAAAGTTCTCGTCATGTTTGCTTTAACGTGCTCCAGATCACCAGTGGATACCTGCTGTTGGTACATAGGCGCTGAGTTACCTCATAGCGGGTCATAACTCGCGCCTGGCACCCGCATGCCCTTCGCAAGTGTCAGATAAAATCCGCACTCTTCGCGATCATTTCTTTACGGTATCTAAGTCATCAGCACGGTTTAAATCGTTAAATAATTCGTCAATAAGATCTTCGATACGTTCGATTTTGGATGCTAAGGTAGTGGACGGGGAAAGCGTATGCTGCGTTTTTAAGTAGATGAGAGACTCATGACAAGATTCTAGGCGATCTCTGTCTCGGAGTTCCCGATTTCTGTCAGGACGTCCTGTGGTTAATTGATATTCTTCATGGAAATAAGTCCATATTGAATCAGGATTAGCATGTCCCGTTTTTCTGGCTACCTTGTGACAGATATCGTCTCTGAGAGCTTCTGTCCAATCATCTTTGAGAAGGGGGTTTTTATGAAATGCTTCCAGTAGCAGGATATGTATTTCTCGGCTAATAAAACGATGTCTAAACATAGATAAGCACGCACGAGAGTCTACTATTCCTGCCGCATCACAAAGCCTTGAAAATTCTTTGGTCACGCTTTTTTTGTCAAGAGCACTACCCGTTTCAGTCAGAAGCAGGCGGTCGGATGTATCGCCATAGCCCGCAGATTCTGATAGGAATATTTGGAAGGTACGACGGGCCTTAACATACCTATTGAAGTCCATCGCATCTCTGCGCGATAGGTAAAATTTTCTAAGAGGTGCGGGCTTTTCGCGTTTCATAGTGGGGATGAATAAGCAAAGATCTGCGAGGGCAGACGCATTGACTTCCAATGAAATTTCCATCATTTCTTCAGGGCGAAGTCCGGTCAACTTCATAATGCGAATAACGAACATTCTTCTTTCAAACAGGTAAGTGTTTATTGCTTTGAAACCACGTGGGTTGTTTTTGTATTTGAGTTTGGATTTCTCTGGGAGAATGTCAATATTGTGGCGTCGAAATATTTCATTCTGAATAAGTTGGATGAACTCCTCGGGCATCGGTATTTTGTCATTCTGGGTAAGATCATTTTTTTTTGTAATGAGATACGGATGGGACGGATACCGCAACCCATATCTATTCGTCTTCCATTCTATGGTAATTCGTTTCCCCTCGCGCTCCTCACCAATCAGTGCCCTTGCTTCTGGGGTTGGCACGTTTAGAGATATGTAAATAAAAAAATCAAGAGTGCGTTGTTGTATGCTTGCAACGTGATTAAGAGACCTTGCATCGTCAGCGCCGAGACGTGTTATTTTGATTCGATCTATTAGATATGAAGTAAAGTCTTTGAAAAGCAAGTCAGTCATGCTATGAAAGTCAATCTGTCGCGCATAACAAAATCTTAAAATATGGGTAATTAAAGCTGCATATGTTTCAGACGATTCTTTAGCTCCTGACGAAGCTGATTTACCCATAAGCCATTGGTTTGCGATATGACAGGGCCGTCCGTTAGGCCAGACCATCAGAACTAGTCTCGGAAAATTTCTGCGGATTGTCCTGAAACGGTTTTCGTTTGCGATAGGGGACGCACCGCTTGGGATCATTACTTTTTCGTATAACGTATAAAGTTGTATGCTCATCTTTTTTTGCCACCCTGTATCAATTTGAGCTCAGTCCGGTCGGTCTCAATATCGGCAAAGGAAGTAATTATTTTGAATTTCACGGCGGATACTGAAAGATGATTGGTGATTAACTGCTGGAGTTCTTCAGTAGAGGAGATCTGTTTGGTAGTAAGGTTTTCAAGAAAACGGAATATTTCAAGGTATGCCATAGCGCATAAATGGGCTTCCATCAACGATTTTTTGGCAAGTTCTTCAGGGTTCGGCAGATCTGGTAAACCGTTTTGGCGATTTGTGATAGAAAGCTTTTCGTTTGCTTGAAGTCGTAAATCTAGCAAATATTGCCAGTAGTCGGTAACGTCGGGCACATCAATTTTGTCTGGGGTAAACTTCCAGGCCTCTTGCTTCAATGCGTTGTAGGAAAGTTTCTTGAACCACCCTTTTTTAGACAGTTCACAAAATGAACGCATGTTCGACAATCCTAACAGCTCTTGGCTAGAGACGGAGATGTTAGATTCTACGATTTCCCGTAACCACATAATTCTAAATTCGAGATTTTCATGGGTTGAATTGTGCATCAGTTTTGTCTCCAAAGCGGATGGCGAAGTCAATCGCTATTACTTCGTCCTTATAACTCTCCAAAACAATGGAGAAAGTGGTAATTTCAAATTGATTGCGTTGACGCATGTCGCTGACTAACTCGAAGTATTCTGCTTGGCGAACGCTGTAAAGACTCGTCACACCAAAATGTTTTAATGTGTGGTGGTAAAGAGCCGCTAAGCCGTTTCGGCTTTCGTTGGCATACTGACCTGCCTCATAGGCAATAAGCTTATCCTCGACGCATTCAGACTCATACCTAAGGTATTCATCGTAGTCAGCGTGGTAGGCTGTATACTCACCAATGATTCGACGCTCAACATGGGACGCTGAATAGCTTAGGAAATCTGAGATTTCCTGACCTTCATGACGATGCATGATGAGCAAGAAAAACTTCCTCATTTCATGTGTTCTGATATACCAGCGGCGGCCAACGTCATCTACAGGCAACTCAATCATGTCGCAGAACTGATCCAGACACTTGTTTACTCGATCACGCAGAGATTTGCGCGCTGGCCGTTTGAAGCCTCTTCCCGGAAAGTAAAATAGATCTTGTGAATGTATTGAGTCATCTCCATATGCTTTGCAGAGGTTATTTCCAAGCAGCTGAAGGAGCTGTATCGCATGTGCCGTAATACTAGGTATGGGGCGGTTCACCAAGTCGTTGATACCCATGACCCCACTTTTGCCGCTCTCATGGTTAAGCAACACACCGCCCAGAGTCGCCACGCCGCTCATGCAATCTCGCGTGAGGTAACAAATTTCTTTATTTCGTATAGGTTTAAGCATGCCAATTAGAAGCGCGCACGCGCCGATAAACGCATCCATGACCGCTCTGAACGTCGTAATGCCGGGCTTTACATCTTTGGTCTTCTTTTGTTGAAGTCTCGCGATGTTTAGGGCCTCAATAAGCTTTTGAGGTGGACTTCCATCCCATGAGACCACCATCCACTGATCGAATGATTCCTCAAATTCTTTTTGTTTTTGTATGGATTGCCTAGCCAGACACCAGTTTTTGTCAATCTCTACGAAGCTTGGGATGTGATGAATCAACGCAGCCACGATTGCTTCACCATATGTTAGAACCCATTTGCAAGCTTCGTTCAACGATCGCATGCCAATCGTCAGAGGGATAAGATTGGTATGACCTGCGCGTTTCAGTCGGTTTACTGCTTCGCTCATCACCGCCTTGATGTCTATCTTGATGTCGGGAATGTCGTTGGGGAGTGTTGAATGACCCTTCAAAAAACTGGCGAGCAAGTGTATTTGATCTTTGTATGCTGATTCACCTATTGTGTGGTTCTCTGCGTCATCGAGTCTTATGACGTTTTGAGAGGGATAAAGCGTACGGCGGGTTGCCGAAATCAGCAATTCTTGGTTTGCAAGGCCAGGCTCGAATTGGCGAACAAAGTGTCTGAAATTCACGCTATTCGAGGTGGAAGATGAGCTCGCACCTAGGACTTGTGCCAGATATTCCCGAGATACTGTGGAGTCGAACCAGTTACTGCCCACAGATCCTGGGGTGTACAAATCATGAGTTTTAAGCCAGTTTATCGTGTCTTCTATGAAACCCTTGTCGAGTTGATTGGGGTTATCCAACAAATCTTGAAGATGTGTACGGTGGTTCAAAGTTTTATGCATGTGGCTGATGAATCTTTCTTTGTACAACAAAGCTGCACTGTAACCACCTTCGCTCAACTGTTTTAGGTAGGATTCGCAGCCGTTCAAATCCAGTTGCATGAACCCATATTTTTTTGGCTGATATATCGCTTCGTTCAGTGTCATCCAACTGCATAATTGTTTAACATAGTTCACGCTGTATGCCCAGCGGTCGGGAGAGATTACGGATTTTGTATAGCGACCAAGCCTTAGATCAAAAGCGTATTTTTGGATCGTTATGAGCATTTTCTCGTTGGCGGGGTCAGTTAGAAGCGAGCCATCAGGTAACCGATGGTTAAAGTCTATTATAATTGTTTCGGTACTGTTGGGGATTTTTGTCTCCCATACGGCGCTACCGAGAGAGCCGCTCAGCAACCAATGCGCCTCATATAACTTCTCCGATGCAGCGTCCGCGCGAATTTTCGAATGCTGATTCCGCAACATTCGTGCATGACTCTCATTATCGTATTTCACTTTAGATCGAGTCATCTTGATCATCCATATTTTGTGCTGAAACGTATGCCGGTGAAGCAATCAGGATAGCTTTATAGTGCTCTACCAATGTCAAGGCTTTGGCGTGTGCAAGTTTTAGGTTGTCGAGTGATTCCCCGGATACCCTGTCGGCGATGGCCGCATCGACACTGCTAATGCCCCTGACACTAAGGGCAGCGGTCATTTTTATCATGTTGCTTAAATCAAATATGGCTTGTGGAGCGATTGCGGTCGTACCCAGCGGCGGGGCAGAGCGATATGTAAGGCTGAACACATCGGTGTAAGCGTATAAAACTGCAAGCTTGTCTGGTGTGAGATCTAGAACCAGTTCTCTGTTCAAAACCGCCTCGATGATATCTTCACCATTTTTTATGGTGTGTCCAAATGCCTTTTTTATAAGCTGACTGAACGGGTCTTTTTTATGTTGCGCTTCAGTGATCATTCTGCAAACAAATTCGTTGAGATTATCCCGAGTTAGGAAGTCGCTTGACTGGAATGCCCAAGGCATACCGGCAGTAGCCACGACGATAAATTTTTGCTGCATGATCCTCAATAGGCGAGTAGCCCATCGTGCGATTAGCCACACGGGTATATATCGACCCCTGACGGTTTGTACTGAGTTCCCCAGCAAGTCTGCGACGGATTGTAAACTACCGGTGTATAGAAACCGTACGATGCCACAGGTCGCCCGGATTTTTGAGAGCGAAAATTCACTCCTTTTGATACCGGCGGCCGCCAGGGGTTCGTGTAAAACATCGTAGAGCGATGTACCGCAGCAGGTTGCCATTGACGTAGAAATGGTCGCTGAAGGGCCATGTTTCATTCGCGAAGCAACAAGGAACAACCACCGCCACCCTCGCTCTTTCTGAGATAGGAGCTTTGCACGTTGATCCCGTGTGCACTGCATCGTGTTGATCACGACCGCCATACTCGCTCGGGGCAATCTCGATACCTTTCGACTACCAGCTCGGGGTTTGCTGATGCTGAATATCGTTCTTCTTAGATCTGTTTCGGCGCGAAGATAAAGTTTGCCGTTTTTGTTGTATAGCTTAATGGTTCCTACGGAGTCTGGTGTGAAAGAGGGGTTTTCTGTCACAAGTATTGCACAAGCTGCTGCGCAGTCTCTATGGCTTAGAAAACCCAATAAACGATTCAAGGCTTCATGCACCGTGGGCGTTTTTACTGCGCAATCGCCGGCTATCTCCCATATGCGTTTGGTTAATAGTGGCCTAGTACGTTTGTTAAGAATCACCTGGCTAAAGAAGGGTATTTTAGCAAGTTCTTTGAAGTTCACGCTTTTCAGTTGATTGGTTTTTACGGCGTAGTAGCGTGCAACTGCCAGAAACCACGCCATGCCATCCTTTTGCTCCGGATCGGCTAGGTGTTTACCATTGATGTGGTATTTCTTAGTGCGTATGACCTCCTCTATATCGTCAATCGAGATAGAATTGATAATTGCTTTGCCAATTTTATGGCAGCGTCGCATCTGTTTCCAATATTTTTTGCAAGAGGAAAGGACGGTTTCGGAAGATTTTTCCATCTGCTTCCTTAGCTCGATTAGGTACTTGTCCTCTGGCAAGTGTAAGTCTTGTTCTACAAGAAATTTCTTCGGAAGTAACTCCTCTAAAGTTTGTGGTGAGTTGAGCCTTTCTACACCGTAGCCGATAGGCGGCGTCTCGTCATCAATACATCCACCCTTGATTGTCGCAGAGGGGATTATCGTAGCCTTGGGGATAAAGCCTTGACGCCGCAGCTCCTCATAGAAGTGACTGATTTCGTGCCAGGATGCAATCCGGTAGTCGTATTCTACCTCTGGGTTCTCTAGGTGAACGCAGAATTGGTAGTTAAGGAAATCATCCCAATTTTTTGGGGGGAACTCTGTTATCCCGGATGTAGTTATAAAACGGAACAGAAATTTTGCCGGTTTAATGTGCCCGCCGAAACTCTTTTCGGCTGCTCCGACGCATCGTGCCGCGACAGCGCTGGCCACGCTATGCGTAGCGTCGACGGTGAGGAGGTTTGGGACTCGAAGCGTGGTCTTATGCTTTCCTTTCACGGTCGTAAAGTCCGGCCAACTGAAGACCAGTTTGGTAGGTGTTGGCAGGTCATACGTCAATGTGGCCACTTTAAAAGCCTCAGGTCAGCTGCATGCCATGAGGTTAGGTGTGATCTCGCAGGTGTCAAATGTCTGGTGTCAAAATAATCGCTAAGCGATTGTTATTGCACGTGATATTTATTTGCTTGCATCTATGTGTCTACAAAACTTTGATGCTCGACATCAACGGCATCCTTGGCCTGGCGGCCTTGATGGGCGGGCTCAAGCATGGCGAGCAGTCGTACAACGATGATTCGGCGCGCACTTACAGCGTGATGATTCTGACGGCCATGGGTGTTTCCATGGTGGTCCCGGAATTCATTCCCGAAGGTGACTGGAAGCTGTACTCGGCTTTTACCATTGGCGCGATGATCGTTTTGTACACCTTGTTCCTGCGCATGCAGGTCGGGCCGCACAGCTATTTCTTCAGCTACAGCTACCCGGAGAAAAAGAAACGCAAGGACCCGGCTGTCGAAGAGCAACCGGTCAGTCTCCCGCGCTCCATCGGCACGCTGTTCGTCGGCATCGTGGTCATTGGTGCGTTGGCGGAAGTGATGTCGAAAACCGTTGATCTGGGCCTTGAAGGCACCGGCGCACCACCCGTCATGACGGCGATCCTGGTGGCAGCGATTTCCGCTGCGCCGGAAATCCTGACGGCCCTGCGCGCTGCACTGGCCAATCGCATGCAATCGGTGGTCAACATTGCGCTTGGCGCTTCGCTGTCGACAGTTATCCTGACCGTTCCGGTCATGGAGGCCATGGCGCTCTACTCCGGCCAGCCCTTCCAGATGGCCATGACGCCGGTACAAACCGTGATGATCTTCATTACCTTGCTGGTCAGCGCGATCAACCTTAACGATGGCGAAACCAATGCCATCGAAGGCATGACCCACTTCGTGCTGTTCGCGACCTTCATCATGTTGTCGTTGCTAGGGCTCTAAAAACCGGCGGTTTTTTGTTGGCGAGGCTGCCCGCGAAGAGGGTTTATCGGGTTTGGCAGATGCGTTGGCTGTACCTGCCTCTTCGCGGGCAAGCCTCGCTCTTACAGGGTATTTCCATACGTCGGCTAGCCCCGAATCAACTCCCGTGCCGCCTGGCTGTGATCGGCGATCAAGCCTTTGAGATCCAGTCCTTCGACCTGGCCGTCGATCACCCGCCATTGGCCGCCGACCATCACCCGATCAGCCCGGTCCGCGCCGCACAGCAACAGCGCCGAAATCGGGTCATGACTGCCGGAGAAACGCAGTTCGTCGAGCTTGAACAGCGCCAGATCCGCCTGTTTGCCGACTGCCAGCTCGCCAATATCGCTGCGCCCCAAGAGTTGCGCCGAGCCTTTAGTGGCCCAGCCCAGGACCAATTGCGGGGTGATTTTCTCGGCTCCGTAGCGCAGACGTTGCAGATACAACGCCTGGCGGGTTTCGAGGATCATGTTCGACGCATCGTTGGACGCCGATCCATCAACGCCAAGCCCCAATGGCGCGCCTGCCGCGAGCAGATCCAGCGTCGGACAAATGCCCGACGCGAGCCGCATGTTCGAACTCGGACAATGGCAAATTCCCGTGCCTGCCGCGCCGAGGCGGGCGATCTCGTCCGGGTTGAAATGAATGCCGTGGGCCAGCCAGGTGCGCGGGCCGAGCCAGCCAACGCTGTCCAGATAGTCCACGGTGCGCAGGCCAAAGCGTTGCAGGCAGAAATCTTCTTCGTCGAGGGTTTCCGCCAGATGCGTGTGCAGACGCACGTCGAGTTTTTCGGCCAGCGCGGCGCTTTCGGCCATGATTTGCGGCGTGACCGAAAACGGCGAGCAGGGCGCCAAGGCGATCTGAATCTGCGCGCCAGCGCCGCGCTGGTGGTAGCGCTGAATCAAGCGTTGGCTGTCTTCGAGAATGACTTCGCCCTGTTGCACCGTTTGCTGCGGCGGCAGACCACCGTCGTCTTCGCCCAGACTCATGGAACCCCGCGTGAGCATGGCGCGCATGCCCAGCTCACGGACGCTCTCGACCTGCACATCGATGGCGTTTTCCAGACCGTCCGGAAACAGATAGTGGTGATCGGCTGCCGTGGTGCAGCCCGACAGCAGCAATTCGGTCAGCGCGACTTTACTGGCCAGCGCGAGTTTTTCCGGCGTCAGCCGCGCCCACACTGGATACAGGGTTTTCAGCCAGGGAAACAGCGGCTGATTCACCACCGGCGCCCAGGCGCGGGTCAGGGTTTGATAGAAGTGGTGATGGGTATTGATCAAGCCCGGCAGCAATACATGCTCGTGTGCATCGAAGGTCTGGTCGCAAGGCGCGGCAGGTTGCTGATCAGCAGCAAGCATCTCGACGATGACGCCGTTCTCAATCACCAACCCGCCTCGGGCATCAAGGTCATTGGCCGTGAACACAGCAAGGGGGTTTTTCAACCAGATACGGATCGCGGGCATTTGGCCGGCTCCTCTGAAAAGTGAGTTCAGGTTTGCCAGCTCAGTGTTGCCCTGTCTGCTGATCCAGGGTCGCCAGCGCTGCGGGGGCAGGGCTGGCGAGGGGCGGAGTTTAGTGCGTCAGTGCAAGACTGATCAAGCAGCGGCCAGATTAAGAGAGACTGCCAAACCTGCGGTTGCTGCGAGATCGACCAGCGCGTCAAGGCTGAACAAGTCAACACGCCCGGACTTCAAGTTGGAGAAACGTGGCTTGGTGATGCCAAGGCGAGCGGCCTTTTGGGTATCGCTGCCAGCCCATTGTCTAATGCGCTCGTTCAATTCAATCATGAGCGCAGATCGCACTTTGAGGTGCGCTGCTTCTTGGGCGGTGTCGGCAAGCGCATCCCATACGCTGGCAAATGTCTGTTCTTCGCTCATCTTCTAACCTCTCATCAGATCGCGCAGCCTTTTGGCAGCAAGATCAATATCGCGTTTTGCCGTCTTTTGACTTGTTTTACGGAATGCATGCAGCACATAAACCGCAGTTGGTAATGTTGCTAAATACAGAATTCGGAAAGCACCGGTCGGCTCGCGAACCCGAATTTCACAGACCCCAATGCCAATACTGCTCATAGGTTTCCAATCGTCAGGTTCAATCCCTCGTTGAACTCGGTCCAACTGAAAACCGGCGACCGCCTGCGCCGCCGCTGGGAACTCCCGGAGGCAATCCAAGGAGTCGCCTAAAAACTTCACTGGTTTCATGCTTCATTTCCATATGGAGATGAAGCATAGTGTTATCGATTTCGATAACAAATATTAGCAGGACTTTTCCATTTCAGCTTCAGAAAGCTCAACGTCTTTTGTAGGCAGTTCATCTCACCAGGCAATCGTCTCACCCCGGTAATTCACAAAGTAATGCCCGCCCTTGCCGGAATAGGCTTCGAGCTGCTCGACCAAGCCTCGAACGCTGGTTTCGACGTCGATGTCCGCGCCTGCGCCGCCCATGTCGGTTTTCACCCAGCCCGGATGCAGGGACAGCACGGTCGGGCGTGGTTCCGGGAGTTGCACGACGAAGCTGTTGGTCATGGAATTGAGTGCGGCTTTGCTGGCCTTGTACAACGTCATGGTATCGCCTTCGGGACAGGCAACACTGCCCAGTACCGAACTCATGAACGCCAACACGCCGCTGTTCGGGCGGATCTGCTGGACGAAGCGTTCAGCCAGACGAATCGGCGCGATGGCATTGGTCAGGAACAGCTGGCCTAACTCTGCTGCCGTGGCCTGGGCTGCGCTTTGATGTTGTGGACCCATGATGCCGGCGTTGACGAACAGCACGTCGAAAATCTGCCCTTTCAAGGTTTGAGTCAGTGCGTCCAGCGACGCAACGTCATCCATGTCGAGGGTTTCGATGCGCACACCGGGTACGGCTTGCAAGTCGGCGGCTTTCTGCGGGTCACGCACTGTGGCGATCACGTTCCAGTGCTGCTCGCGCAGGCGTTTGACCAGGCCAAGGCCCAGGCCGCGCGAGGCGCCGATGATCAGTGCGGTTTTGGTGTCGGACATGAAATGGTTCTCCTGTACAGAATGTGTGAAAACTACTGCGCTCGGCAATACTGCGTTAAAAACAGGCGGAAAATGCTCATTTAGAACACCTAGACTCCGCTTTTCCGCCTGTTTTTGCCTTCCGTGCCACGGCTGCCCCAGCGAAACCGGCGCGTACAACCGGGTGCGCAGGGCATTGCGCGAGAGCAGCACCAACACCAGAATCGTCGCCACATACGGCAGCATCGCCAGCAGATTTGACGGAATCGCCAGACCGATACCCTGCGCCACCAGATGCAGAATGCTGGCCAGCCCGAACAACCAGGCGCCCAGCAGCAGACGCCACACGCGCCAGCTGGCGAACACCACTAACGCCAGCGCAATCCAGCCGCGTCCGGCGCTCATGTTTTCCGCCCACATCGGTGTGTAGGCCAGCGACAGATAAGCCCCGGCCAGACCCGCCATCGCGCCGCCGAACAACACCGCCAGCGTGCGCACTCGCAACACCGGCAAACCCATGGCGCTGGCCGCGTCGGGGTTTTCCCCGACGGCTTGAATGATCAAACCGATCCGGCTTTTCAGCAGCGCCCAGGCGACCAGCGCGAACAGGGCGAAGGACAGGTAAACCAGAATGTCCTGCGCAAACAGCATGCGACCGATCAGCGGGATGTCACTGAGCAGCGGGATCAAAACCGGTTCGAAACCTTGCAGCGGCTTGCCGACCCACGCCGCGCCGACAAAGCTTGAAAGCCCGACACCAAAAATCGTCAGGGCCAATCCCGTCGCTACCTGATTGGCGTTGAACACCAGAGCAACAATGGCGAACAAACCCGCCAGCAGCATGCCGGCGAACATCGCCAGCAACACGCCGAGCCACAGGTTGCCGGTACTCAAGGCGACGATAAAACCAACCACCGCGCCAAACAGCATCATGCCTTCCTGGCCGAGATTGAGGACGCCGCTCTTTTCGCAGATCAGTTCGCCCAGCGCCACCAACAACAGCGGTGTGCCGCAGCGGACCATGGCGAAGAAAATATTGCTCAGCAGATCGATATCCATCACACGGCTCCCGCCACTGGCGCCATCTGGCGTTTGGCCCAGCGCAGCTTGAGGCGCGGGCGATAAAGGATCAGCACGTCGCTGGCCAGCAGGAAAAACAGCATCATGCCCTGAAACAATTGCGTGATGGCTTGCGGCAGGTTCAAGCTCATTTGCGCGTTTTCGCCGCCCAGATACAGCAAGGCCATCAACAGGCTGGAGAACAGAATGCCGATGGGATTGAGTCGTCCGAGAAATGCCACGGTAATTGCCGCGTAGCCGTAGCCCGGCGACACCTGCGGCACCAGTTGCCCGATGGGTCCGGTAACTTCGCAAACCCCGGCCAGACCGGCCAGGCCGCCGCTGATCAACAGCGCCAGCCACACCAGGTGCTTCTCGCGAAACCCGACAAAGCCCGCCGCACGTTTGTCCAATCCGAGCACTTTGATCTGGAAACCGACGAAGCTACGTTGCAGCAATACCCAGACCGCCACCAGTGCCAGCAGCGCGAAATACACCCCTGCGTGGACGCGACCATCTTCCATCAGCAGTGGCAAGCGGCTGGCTTCGCCAAACATGGCCGATTCCGGGAAGTTCATGCCAGCAGGATCTTTCAGCGAGCCGTGTACGAAATAGAGCAACAGGTTAAGGGCGATGTAATTGAGCATGATGCTGGTGAGGATTTCGTTGGCATTGAAATGTGTGCGCAGCCAGGCGGTCAGCCCGGCCCACGCCGCGCCGCCAAGTGTGCCCACCAGCAGAATCAGCGCCAGTGCCCAGCGACTTTCGATTTCAATGACATTGATCGCGACGGCGCTGCCCGCCAACGCTCCGAGCAGCAATTGGCCTTCGGCGCCGATGTTCCAGATGCGCGCCTGATAGGCAACTGCCAGGCCCAGTGCGCAAAGCAAAATGGGCAGCGTCTTGACCATCAATTCGGACACGCCGTACAGATCGCTGACTGGCGCGATCAACAAGGTATGCAAGGTCAGCAACGGGTCCAGACCTAACATGATGAACAGCAGAGAGCCGCACACCAGGGTCAGGACGGCGGCCAGCAGCGGCGAAAACCACAGCATGGCTCGCGATTGTTGCCCACGCGGTTCCAGGGAAAGCAGCATCGGAAGCTCCGTTAGTTAAGCGCGGTGGCTTGGGAATTGGATTGAATAGAAGGTGCGGCCTCGAATTGGCCGGCCATCCAGCCGCCGACCTGCACAGGCGAAGTCTGCCCGGTGGGGATCAGCGTCGAGAGTTTGCCGCTGCTGAGCGCGGCGACCCGGTCGCTGATCTGGAACAACTCGTCCAGATCCTCGGAAATCACCAGAATCGCCGCGCCGGCGTCGCGCAAGGCGATCAGGGCGCGATGAATGGCTGCTGCCGCGCCGACATCGACGCCCCAGGTGGGATGCGCGGCGACGAGTATTTTCGGGTTCTGCAGGATCTCGCGACCCAGAATGAATTTTTGCAGATTGCCGCCGGACAGGCTGCGCGCTGCGGCCTGTGCGTCCGGCGTCTTCACGGCAAATCGGCGGATGATTTCATCAGCCAGATGGCGCACCTTGCCACGCTGAATCAGGCCGTTGCTGATCAGTCCTTGTTGGAAAGCGGTGAGCAAGGCGTTATCGGCGAGGCTCAACTCCGGCACCGCGCCATGCCCCAGACGTTCGGCCGGCACAAATGCCATGCCATGCTTGCGGCGGGCATCGGGGCGCAGGTGGCCGACATTAAGGTCAGCAAAACGAATCTGTGCGGATTGGTCCTTGCTCAGGACGTGCTCGCCACTGAGCAACGCCAGCAGCTCGTCCTGACCGTTGCCCGCAACCCCCGCGATGCCGACGATTTCGCCGCTGCGCACCTCAAGGTTCACCTCGATCAGCGAGCAACCGAACGGGTCGGGATTGTGCCAGGACAACTTATCCACAAGCAGAAATGGCGCGTGACCCTCGACCTTCGGGTAGTGCTCGGTCAACCCCTCGGCATCACCGACCATCAGCCGCGCTAGCTCAAGATCCGTGCACTGCGCCGGGACGCAATGCCCGGAAACCTTGCCGCCGCGCAACACCGTGGCGCTGTGGCACAAGGCGCGCACTTCGCCCAGTTTGTGGCTGATGAAGAGAATGCTGCAGCCTTCCGCAGCCAGGCGGCGCAGGGTGACAAACAGTTCTTCGGCTTCCTGAGGTGTGAGTACCGACGTCGGCTCGTCCAGAATCAACAGGCGAATGTCCTGCATCAGGCAGCGAATGATCTCGACCTTCTGCCGCTCACCGATGGACAGGCTGTGGACAAGTCGTTGCGGCTCCACGGCCATGCCATAGCGCTGGGAGACTTCGCGAATCTTCGGCTCCAGTTGTTTCGGTGTACCCGCCGCGCCGCCCATAGCCAAAGCAATGTTCTGCGCGACGGTGAGGGTTTCGAACAGCGAGAAATGCTGGAACACCATGCCGATGCCAAGACCTCTGGCCTGGGCGGGGTTGCGCATGTTCAGCGCCTGGCCCTGCCAGATGATTGCGCCGGAGTCGGGTTGCGTGACGCCGTAGATGATTTTCATCAAGGTGCTTTTGCCCGCGCCGTTCTCGCCGAGCAAGGCGTGGATTTCACCGGGCTCGATACTCAGATTGATGGCATCGTTGGCCAGGCAACCGGGATATCGCTTGCTGATAGCGCTTAGCTGCAGACGCGGAACTGAGGCGGGGTTGGGCATGACAGACTCGAATTGTAAGATGGGTCGCCAGTGGATAAAGCAATTTCCTGGCCAATGAGTCAGGTTTTTGCTTTGTTGCTGAATGTGGCGCCGATTGCGCTGTACTTTTCCACGATTGCTGACCCAGCGATTCGCAATTTGAGCAGCGCTGGCACCAATTCAGGGCGTAGGCGGCGACATGTGGATCAAGATCGCGCGATTGAGCAAAAAATGTACAATCCCTGCGCGGCCCGGTAGTTCAAGCCTCCACGGCACCCTTGCACCTGTTATCCACAGATTGTTCCACAGTAAATGTGCTTAAGCTGCGACGCGGGATATAAGCAGCGTGGGGGTTGGTTCTGCGGGCGATAAGCGCTGCTAAATCGCTGTATCAATGGCACTTTTCATTATTTGACGATTGATTGGGTAAAAAATGATCAGACGGCTGCAAGCCATATCTGCAAAGGCTCACAGGCGTATGTGCTCAGGTTATCCACAGGCGGATGCACAGTAGTTGTGGGCGAAATTGTTGAGCGCTCCAACGGTTATTCAGAATCTCGCCGCAACAAAATCCGGCCGCGGCTCAAATCCGCCAGCATCCGCTGCAGGGTTGCCACTTGCTCCGGTCCCAAGGCAATCGACAGCTCGACGCCATTGGCGGTGAAATCCTCGTTCTGTACCAATCCGTTGAGTTCAGCTACACGCAACTTCACCAGCGGCAACTCGGCGAAGCTGCATCCGAGATTCAGTGATATGCGGTTGATAAGTGGCAGCCGCTCGGCCTGTTGCAGGCATTTATTGGCGCCACCGCCATAAGCGCGGGCCAGGCCGCCGGTACCCAATTGGATACCGCCGTACCAGCGAATGACCAGCACCACGACCTGATCGAAATCCTGCGCTTCGATGGCCGCAAGAATCGGGCGTCCGGCAGTGCCGCCAGGTTCTCCGTCGTCATTGCTGCGGTATTGATCGGCGAGTTTCCAGGCCCAGCAATTATGCGTGGCGTCGGCAACGCTGTGCTGCTCGATGAACGCCTGAGCGTCCGCCGGGCTGGCGATGGGAGCGGCGAGGGTGATAAAGCGGCTCTTGCGAATCTCTTCGCGAAATTCGCAAGGGCCAACCAGCGTAAAAGGCATGCGTGTTTTCCAGCTGTCGACAGGGTTGCGTCAGTTCAGGCGGTCGGCGGGGTGAGGCCGCAGCCTTTGAGAATGATACGAATCAGATTGTCGCTGGCAACTTCCATATCCTGCTTGGTCAGGCGCGTGCGCCCGGTCACCTGGCAGATTTGCGTGGCAAAGTCGGCGTAATGCTGGGTGCTGCCCCACAACAGGAAGATCAGATGCACCGGATCGACCGGGTCCATCTTTCCGGCATCGATCCAGGCCTGAAAAACCGCCGCGCGGCCTTTGAACCAGGCCTGATAATCCTGGCTGAAATACTCATTCAGGCATTCACCGCCGCTGATGATTTCCATGGCGAAAATTCGCGAGGCTTGCGGCTGACGTCGGGAGAACTCCATCTTCGCGCGGATGTAGCGGCTCAACGCCTGGGCCGGATCATCTTCAACGCTGAGGTTATTGAAGGTGCTGTCCCACAACTCGATGATATTGCTCAGCACCGCGATGTACAGGCCAAGCTTGTTGGTGAAGTAGTAATGCAGATTGGCCTTGGGCAGTCCGGCGTTCAGCGCGATGGTATTCATGCTGGTGCCTTTGAAGCCATGACGAGCGAATTCGTCCTCGGCAGCCTTGATGATTGTTTCTTCGTTTTTCTGCCGAATCCGGCTTGCCGGTTTGTTGCCGTGAGTGCTGTGCGCTGGGACTTCGAAGGTCATGGGCAGTTCCGAACAGATCAAGGTGTGCGACGGGTGAACAGATAGCGCACCCGCGACGATCCGACAAGCGCTGGTAACGGAAATTATTCTTTTCGCTGCTCAGTGCTTGAGCGATTCCGGCTGTGCTTCGGGATTTTTTTCCAGCACGCTGGACTTGTCCTCTGGCAACAGCAGGCACATGACGATGGCCGTAATGCCGCCGCTGGTGATCGCCGAGTCGAACAGGTTCTGCACCAGTTTGGGCATGAGATGCAGCAGCCCGGGCTGCGCCGCGATACCCAGCCCGACACCGAATGAAGTGGCGATGATCAGCATGCTGCGGCGATCCAGCGGTGCCTGGGACAGAATCCGCACGCCGGCGGCCGCCACGCTGCCGAACATCACCAGGGTTGCGCCGCCCAGTACCGGCTTGGGAATTTGCTGAAGCATGGCGCCGATGGTGGGGAACAGACCGAGCATGAACAGCACGACGCCGATGTACAGTCCAACGTAGCGACTGGCCACGCCGGTCAGCTGGATCACGCCGTTGTTCTGGGCAAAAGTAGTATTGGGGAAGGCACTGAAGGTCGCCGCAATCATGCAGCTGAAACCATCGCCCAACACGCCGCCTTTCAGCCGCGCGATGTAGCTTGGCCCGGTGATGGGTTGGCGGGCGAGCATGCAGTTGGCGGTCAGGTCGCCGACGGTTTCGATGGTACTGATCAGATAAATCAGCGCGACCGGCAGGAAAGCGGTCCAGTCAAACGCGAAACCGAACTTGAACGGAATGGGTACGCTGATCAAGGGCACGTCGCTGATGGAATGCGCAACCAGTTTGCCGCTGAACCAGGCCGCAATACAGCCGACCGCCAGGCCGATAATAATCGCCGACAAGCGAATCCAGGGCGTATCGGACCGGTTGAGCAGGATGATCACCAGCAATACGAAACCGCCCAGCGCCAGATTGAGCGGTTCGCCGAAATCCGGGGCGTTGAAGCCGCCACCCAGATCGGTCACACCGACCTTGATCAGGCTGACGCCAATCAAAGTGATCACGATGCCGGTCACCAGCGGCGTGATGACGCGACGCAACTGGCCGATGAAGCGGCTCAACACGATCTGTACCAGCGCGCCGAAAAAGCACACACCGAAGATCATCGCCATGATGTCTTCCGGGCTGCCGCCGCGTTGTTTGACCATGAAGCCTGCGGACAACACCGCGCCGAGGAAGGCGAAACTGGTGCCTTGCAGGCAGATCATTCCCGCGCCGATACCGAAAGGTCGGCGCGCCTGAATGAATGTCCCGACCCCGGAAACCATCAGCGCCATGCTGATCAAGTACGGCATATAGGCGCTCAGCCCCAGCGCCGAACCAATCACCAGCGGCGGCGTAATGATGCCGACGAAGCTGGCCAGCACGTGCTGCAACGCGGCAAGGATCGCAGGCGCTGGTTTTGGTCGGTCATTCAAGCCGTAGATCAGGTCATTATTGGGTGCGGCGTCCGGTTGCATGTCGTGCTCTCGATGTGGGTGGCACAACACCTCTGCAAAAAGCTGTCCAGGTGCTCAGGTTATTGCGGGTTGTTTATAGCTATTGTCTTGTTAATCAATGGCCTAAGGGTGATCTGCCGTGCTACGAACGATCTTGTTTTTAACTGCCAGGGCGCTCAGGAATGTTTCATCGCGTAGCAGCGAGCGTTTCCAGAAAGCTTTCCAGCACTAAATGAGGGCGACGGCCTTTGCGGGTGACGGACACCAGGCTCAGATCATAAAAGCGGTCGCTCGGCTTCAACGCTCGCAGCCGGCCTTGCTGCACCCAGAAGCTCGCATAGTGGTCGGGCAAATAGCCGATGTAACGACCCGTCAGAATCAAGAACGCCATGCCCTCGCGATCCGAAGCACTGGCCGTGCAGTTGAGCACCTGATAATGCGCCTGGATTTCACCGGGCAAGCGGAAGGTTGGCGCGATGGCCTCCTGCGCGGCGAGGCGTTCGTCGTCGAGCGCCGCATCTTCCATATAGAAGAGCGGATGGCCTACCGCGCAATAAAGCAGCGACCGTTCGCTGTATAGCGCCTGATACTCCAGCCCGGACAGCGCGCTCGCCTGCGGCACGACGCCGACATGCAATCGCCCGTCGAGCACACCTTGTTCCACTTCATTGGGCGCGATCATGCGGATATTGATGTGTACATCCGGGCCGCGTTCCTTGAGCTGGGCGAGGGCATTGGTGATGCGCATGTGCGGCAGGGTGACCAGATTGTCGGTGAGGCCGATATTCAACTCGCCGCGCAGATGCAGGTGCAGGCCGTTGACCTCTGTACGAAAACTCTCCAGTGCACTGAGTAATTGCAGAGCTGAGTGGTAAACCTCACGACCCTCCTCGGTCAGGGAAAACCCCGCACGACCGCGTTGGCACAATCGCAGGCCAAGTCGCTGCTCAAGATCGCTCATCTGCTGGCTGATCGCGGAGCGGCCGATGCCGAGCACGCTTTCTGCCGCAGAGAAACCTCCGGCCTCGACTACGCTTCTGAAGATACGCAACAGGCGGATATCAAAATCGCTGACCTGGGCCAGCGGATCGGGGCGACGGATGCTCATAGTTTAGCGACCACTGAACTGAAGATCATAAATGTTGGGTTTTCTCGACTGTATCCCCGTGGCAACTTAGCTGCAATCACGCGTTTTCTTCCGTCTCAACGCTTACGCATCTACGAGGTCCGTTCCGATGAATATGCTCGAATCGTCCGACATGTCTGTTGCCAGCCAGTTAAAGCTCGACGCTCACTGGATGCCCTACACGGCGAATCGCAATTTCCAACGCGATCCGCGCATGATCGTGGCAGCGCACGGCAGCTACCTGACCGACGACAAAGGCCGCAAGATCTACGACGGTTTGTCAGGCCTGTGGACCTGTGGCGCCGGGCATACCCGCAAAGAGATTCAGGAAGCGGTTTCCAAGCAGCTGGGCGTGCTCGACTACTCGCCAGCGTTCCAGTTTGGTCATCCACTCTCGTTTCAGTTGGCCGAAAAAATCACCGAGCTGACGCCGGGCAATCTCAATCACGTCTTCTATACCAACTCCGGTTCTGAATGCGCGGACACTGCGGTGAAGATGGTCCGTGCCTACTGGCGCCTGAAAGGCCAGGCGAGCAAGACCAAAATGATCGGTCGCGCCCGGGGTTATCACGGCGTCAACATCGCCGGTACCAGCCTGGGAGGTGTGAACGGCAACCGCAAAATGTTCGGCCAGTTGATGGATGTCGACCATTTGCCTCACACCTTGCTGGCGAGCAATGCCTATTCCAAAGGTATGCCGGAAGCGGGTGGCATAGCGCTGGCCGATGAAATGCTCAAGCTGATCGAACTGCACGACGCATCGAACATCGCCGCAGTGATCGTCGAGCCAATGGCAGGTTCCGCCGGGGTGATCGTTCCGCCGCAAGGTTATCTGAAGCGTCTGCGTGAAATCTGCGACCAGCACAACATCCTGTTGATCTTTGACGAAGTGATTACCGGGTTCGGCCGGACTGGCTCAATGTTCGGTGCCGACAGCTTTGGCGTAACACCGGACCTGATGTGTATCGCCAAGCAAATCACCAACGGCGCGATCCCTATGGGCGCGGTGATTGCCAGCAGCGAGATCTATCAAACATTCATGAACCAGCCGACGCCTGAATACGCCGTCGAATTCCCGCACGGTTACACCTATTCGGCGCACCCGGTCGCTTGTGCGGCGGGCATCGCGGCGCTAGATCTTCTGCAACGGGAAAATCTGGTGCAGCAGGTCGCCGAAATTGCTCCGCATTTCGAAAGCGCTCTGCATGGCATCAAGGGCACCAGGAACGTTGTCGATATCCGCAACTACGGCCTGGCGGGCGCGATTCAGATTGCACCGCGTGATGGCGATGCCATCGTGCGACCTTTCGAGGCGGGCATGAAACTGTGGAAAGCGGGCTTCTACGTGCGCTTCGGCGGCGACACTCTGCAATTCGGGCCAACCTTCAACAGCAAGGCCGCGGATCTGGATCGTATGTTCGACGCCGTCGGCGAAGCGCTCAATCAGATCGACTGATTCGCCAACCGCTTTACATCCCTTCTATATAAGCAGGCGCGGATCCAGGCGCGCCTGTGTATACCTTCGGAGTTATTTCATGAGCAGCATTCAACACTTGATCAACGGCGAATTTGTCACTGATACCGAGCGCACTGCCGATGTCTTCAATCCGGCGACCGGGCAGGCAATCCACAAAGTACCGTTGGCCAGCCGTGAAACCATGCAAAAGGCTATCGATGCCGCCAAGGCTGCCTTCCCGGCCTGGCGTAACACGCCAGCGGCCAAGCGCGCCCAGGTGATGTTTCGGTTCAAGCTGCTGCTGGAACAGAATGAAGGCCGTATCGCTCAGTTGATCAGTGAAGAACACGGCAAAACCATCGAAGACGCAGCGGGTGAGTTGAAGCGCGGCATCGAAAACGTCGAGTACGCCTGTGCTGCGCCGGAAATCCTCAAGGGTGAGTACAGTCGCAATGTTGGCCCGAATATCGACGCATGGTCGGATTTCCAGCCGCTGGGCGTGGTTGCTGGCATCACGCCGTTCAACTTCCCGGCCATGGTTCCCCTGTGGATGTATCCATTGGCGATTGCCTGCGGTAACTGCTTCATCCTCAAGCCTTCGGAGCGTGATCCAAGTTCAACGCTGCTGATTGCCCAACTGTTGCACGAAGCCGGTTTGCCCAAAGGCGTGCTGAACGTGGTGCATGGCGACAAGACTGCGGTGGATGCGCTGATCGAAGCTCCGGAAGTCAAAGCGCTGAGTTTCGTTGGCTCCACGCCGATTGCCGAGTACATCTATAAAGAAGGCGCGGCACGTGGCAAGCGCGTCCAGGCATTGGGCGGAGCGAAGAACCACGCCGTGCTGATGCCGGATGCGGATCTGGATAACGCGGTCAGCGCCTTGATGGGCGCGGCCTATGGCTCGTGCGGCGAGCGCTGCATGGCTATTTCCGTCGCGGTTTGCGTGGGTGATCAGATCGCGGATGCACTGGTGGCCAAGCTGGTTCCACAGATTGGCGCACTGAAGATCGGTGCGGGCACCACGTGTGGCCTGGATATGGGGCCACTGGTTACCGGACAGCATCGCGATAAAGTCAGCGGCTATATAGAAGACGGCGTGCAATCGGGCGCCAAGCTGGTTGTCGATGGTCGCGGTCTGAGTGTGGCTGGCAACGAAGATGGTTTCTTCATGGGTGGTTGCCTGTTCGATCAGGTAACACCAGAGATGCGCATCTATAAAGAAGAGATCTTTGGGCCGGTGCTGTGCATCGTGCGCGTCGACAGCCTTGAGCAGGCGATGCAACTGATCAACGATCACGAATACGGTAATGGCACCTGCATCTTTACCCGTGACGGGGAAGCGGCGCGTTTGTTCTGCGATGAGATTGAAGTGGGCATGGTCGGCGTCAACGTGCCGCTGCCGGTTCCGGTTGCTTATCACAGCTTTGGTGGCTGGAAGCGTTCACTGTTTGGCGACCTGCATGCTTATGGGCCAGATGGCGTGCGCTTCTATACCCGACGCAAGGCGATTACTCAGCGCTGGCCGCAGCGTGCGAGCCATGAGGCATCGCAGTTCGCGTTCCCTAGCTTATAAGTAATCAAAAGGGGCGGACCGCAAGGTCCGCCCCTTTGCTTTTAAGGGGTTTCAGATAGATATTACAAAATGATGAAATTAACGGTTGACGGCCTCTCGAATCTGTCTATAATTCGCACCTCTTCCGGAGCAGATGAAACGGGAAACTCCTTGGTAATCAAGTAGTTAGCCGGTT
>LNAP01000940.1_pt1 | contig 31823 bp, 32 predicted proteins | sample 602601 | NCBI WGS metagenome assembly LNAP01 (sample SAMN02440304, study PRJNA202911) | soil metagenome | biome: Subtropical and temperate rainforests or woodlands; isolation source: soil samples (1 kg each in a 20% v/v slurry with milli Q water) were... ...
CGGCGTTGGCGTGGTAGTTGACGCCTACCGCGTATCCGCGGCGGGCGGCCCGCGTGCCACCATGGCGTTGACCCGTCCGCCCGGCCACCATGCAGGTCCCGATTTCTTCGGCGGCTATTGCTTCCTGAACAATGCGGCGCTGGCCGCGCAGGCGCTGCGCGAAGCGGGCGCCGAACGCGTCGCCATCGTGGACGTGGACTATCACCACGGCAACGGCACGCAGAGCATCTTCTATGAACGCGGCGACGTGTTGACCGTGTCGGTGCACGGCGACCCGACCACCGAGTACCCCTTCTACCTGGGCTACGCCGATGAGCGCGGTGCAGGCGCGGGCATGGACGCCAACCTGAATCTGCCGCTGCCCGCCGGCACGGGCTTTTCCGCCTGGACGCAGGCGCTGGAACAGGGACTGGCCGCCGTGCGGGCCTTCAAGGCGGACGCGGTCGTGATCGCGTTGGGCGTGGACACCTACGAAGGCGACCCCATCTCCAAGTTCCAGCTCAAGAGCGCCGACTACCTGCACGTGGGCCGCCTGCTGGCTGGCCTGGGCCTGCCGGCAGTGTTCACGATGGAAGGCGGCTATGCCGTGGCGGACGTGGGCATCAACGTCGCCAACGTGCTGGAAGGCTACGCAGGCTGAGCGGTCGCGCGCATCTGCTGCCACATCGATTCCACCGCCGGGCGCGAGTCGGCGCGGTCCTTGAACGCCAGGATCGACACTTCGATGTCCCATAGGCGGCTGGCCAGCGGCGCAAGATCCGCGGACGCCAGCCGTTGCAGCGCGCTATCCGCCAGCCAGGCGACGCCCAGCTCCTGGGCGGCCATGTCGCCCAGCACGTCCGACATCTCGGCCTCGAACATACGCACGCCATGCAGCGGCGCCGCGGCCCCTTCGATCGCCGCATCGATCAAGCGTCCGAAGTAAACGTTGGCCGAGTACATCAGCAAAGGCACGGGCCGGGCCGCCGTGCCGGGCAAATCCAGCCCGGTGCGCTCGATCAGTGTGCGCGCCGCGTAGGGCCGGATCAGCTCGCGGCCGAGTGTCAGGCAGTCGTAGCGTGCGGGATCCAGCGGCAAGGGCTGGGCGACTTGATGGAAGCAGATCAGGAAATCCGCCGCGCCCGACGTGAAGGCCGACACCGTGTCATGCACATTGCCCGTCTGCAGGCTGCAACTGAGCAACTTGCCCTCGCTCCAGGTCCGCCACCATTTCGGCAGGTGCGCGGTCGCCAACGCATAGGATGTCGCCAGACGCAGCTGGTTCTGCGCCGGCACGCCAGCGATGCCGGCTCGCGCTTCAGCCAACTGGTTGATCAGCTCTATCGCCGCGCCGCGGAAGCGCTCGCCCGCCTCGGTGAGCTGGGTGGGAAACGCCGTGCGGTCGATCAGGCGCGCGCCCGCCCAGTTCTCCAGACTCTGGATGCGGCGGCTGAACGCGGCCTGAGACAGATTGCGCGCCTCGGCGGCGCGCGTGAAATTGCGCACTTCCGACAGCGTAATGAAGTCCTGCAACCACCGGGTATCCATAGTGCTCCTTGGATCATGCGTAATCCGCATCGGCCATGCGCGCGACGCATCGCCGCGCATGCTCAGTTCGCATTGGACGGCGTCGGCGCCCTGCCGGACACTGCGGCCATCGGTTCCGCATTGGAGCCCACACGCCACGGAGTGTAAACATGGATGAAACCCTGCGCGCCGCCGCCCGCGAATATCTCGTACGCTACGGCGGCGATACCTTTCCCAACCTGTTCACCTCCGCCCGCGGCGCGGTGGTGCGCGACGATACCGGGCGCGAGATCCTGGATTTCACCTCGGGCCAGATGTGCGCCACCATCGGCCACAACCATCCGGCCATCGTCGAAGCGGTACACAAGGCAGGCGAAACCGCCTTCCACTTCTTCAGCGGCATGATCCCGGAAGCCGTGGCCCAACTGGCCGCCACGGTGGCGCGCGACTGGATGCCTGCGGGCCTGAGCAAGTCGATCTTCGTCAACACCGGCTCGGAAAGCAATGAAATCGCCCTGCGCATGGCCAAGATGCACAAGAGCGGCTTCGAAATCCTGGCCATCGGAGGCTCCTGGCACGGCGTGACCAGCGGCGCCGGTTCGGTTTCCTATGCCAGCGACCGCAAGGGCTATGGCGTGCCGCCTGCCGGCGTGTTCGTCATGCCGGAACCCAATGCCTACCGTCCTTACATCGCCGGCATGGACGCCGAGCAATCCGCGCTGGCCTGCCTGGAGATCGGACTGAAGATGTTCGACATGGCCTCCGCCGGCAGGCCGGCCGCCATCATCGTCGAGCCCGTCATCAGCGCGGGCGGGGTGCTGGTGCCGCCCAAGTCGTACATGCAAGCGCTGCGGCAGGCGGCCGACGCGCGCGGCATGCTGCTGATCTTCGACGAGGCACAGACCGCATTCGGCCGCATCGGCTACCGCAGCGGCTCCGAGTACTTCGGCGTCACGCCCGACATCATGAGCGTGTCCAAGACGCTGGGCGGCGGCCTGCCGCTGGCCGCCGCCGTCACCACGCCTGCCATCGAGCAGGACGTGCACGAGAAGGGCTTCACCTTCTACACCAGCCACGTATCGGACCCGCTGCCCGCCACGGTGGGCCTGGCCGTGCTGGATACCATCCAGCGCGAAGGCCTGATCGAACGCGCCCGCACCCAGGGGGACTACCTGCGCCGCGGCTTGCTGGAACTGCAACAGCGCCATGAAGCCATCGGCGACGTGCGGGGCCTGGGCTTGCTGCTGGGCGTGGAGCTCGTGCGCGACCGCAGTACCCGCGAACCCTATCACCAGCTCGGCGCCCTGACCACGCAGCGCTGTTTCGAACTGGGCCTGTCCATGAACATCCGCCGCCGCCCCGAACGCGGTTCCGTGTGGCGCATCGCCCCGCCGCTGACCGTGAGCAACGCCGAGATCGACCGCGCCATCGCGATCCTGGATCAGGCCCTGACCGAAAGCCTGGACAAGATCGCCAAGCCGTCCGCGCGCGCTGCCTGAAACACCTCATACCGCAACCCATCCGGCGCCGGCCCGCCCGGCAGGAGAACGACATGCACCGACGCACATACGCCATCTGCGCCCTGGCGCTGGCCGCCGTATCCAGCCAGGCGTTCGCCGGCCCCACGCTCGACACGGTACGCAAGCGGGGCTACCTGCAATGCGGCGTATCGACCGGCATACAGGGCTTCTCGGCCCCCGACAGCAAAGGCGCCTGGCACGGCCTGGACGTGGACATGTGCCGCGCCATCGCGACCACGGTGTTCAATGACGCGACGAAGTACCGCCTCACGCCGCTCACCACCCAGGCCCGCTTCACCGCGCTGCAATCCGGCGAGGTCGACGTGCTGACCCGCAACGTGACGCCCACCATGGCGCGCGACACCACGCTCGGCCTGCTGAGCGTGGCGGTCAACTATTACGACAGCCAGGGCGTGATGGTGTCCAGCAAGCTCGGGGTCAAGGCGCTGCGCGAACTGGACGGCGCGACGATCTGCGTGCAACCCGGCACCGTGACCGAACTCGATCTCGCCGACTGGTTCCGTTCACAGTCGCTACGCTTCAAGCCCGTCGTCATCGAGAAATACGATGAGATCGTGCGTGCGTTCTCGGCCGGACGCTGCGACGCCTTCACCTCCGACAAGTCGCAACTGGCCGCCTCCCGCATGACCCTGGAAAATCCCGAAAGCTATGTGATCCTGGATGAGAACATCTCCAAGAGCCCCCTCGGCCCCATGGTGCGCCAGGGCGACGACAACTGGATCAACATCGTGCGCTGGTCGCTGAACGCGATGCTGGAGGCCGAGGAATTCGGCATCACCTCATCCAACGTCGACGCCCAGCTCAAGGCCAACAGCCCCAACGTGCAGCGCATCCTGGGTGTTACGCCCGGCATGGGGCGCAACATGGGCGTGGACGACAAGTGGGCCTACAACATCGTCAAGCAGGTAGGCAATTATGGCGAAAGCTATGAGCGCAACCTGGGCATGAGCAGCCCGATGAAGCTGCCGCGCGCGCTTAACGCGCAATGGCGCGATGGCGGCCTGATGTACGGCTGGCCGGTGCGCTAGCCACGTCATTACGCAACAAAAAAAAAGCGCCCGCGCCAATTCCGCGGGCGCGTCCTTTTTCATCCATTCAATCCCGCGTTTCCAGCACCTTGTTGATGCGCAGCGCCAACAGCGTGCAGGCCGCCCCTGACAACAGATAGACGCTGACCGCCACCAGCCCGAAGCGCGCAGACAGGCCGAGCGCGACCAGCGGCGCGAACGCGGCGCCGATCAGCCAGGCCATGTCGGAAGTCAGCGCCGCGCCCGTGTAGCGGAAGCGGCGCGTGAAGTTTGCGGTAACGGTACCCGAGGCCTGGCCGTAGGACAGCCCCAGCAGCGCGAAGCCCACCAGAATGAATGCGTCCTGCGCTTTCGGGCCTCCGCCCAGCAGCCAGGGCGTAAACAGCGCGAACACGGCGATCAGTATGGCCAATAGGCCCAGCGTGGTGCGCCGGCCGATGCGATCAGCCAGCCAGCCCGACGCAATGGTGCCCAGGATGCCCAGGACCGCGCCTATGATCTGCACGATCAGCACATCCTGGATCTGCTGGGTGGCGCTGACCGCGATCCACGACAGCGGAAACACCGTGACCAAGTGGAACAAGGCATAACTGGCCAGCGCCGCGAACGCGCCGATGAACAGGTTGTAGCCTTGCTCGCGCACCATCTGCGTGATGCTGATGGGTTCAAGTTCGCCCTCTTCCAGCAGTTGCGTGTATTCCTCGGTCACGACCAGCCGCAACCGCGCGAACAGCGCCACCACGTTGATCGCGAACGCGACGAAGAAGGGATAGCGCCAGCCCCATTCCAGGAAATCGGCTTCGGTCAACGTCACATGCAGGAACAGGAACAACGCGCTGGCCACCATGAAGCCCACAGGCGCGCCCAATTGGCCCAGCATCGAATACCAGCCGCGGCGATTGGGCGGCGCATTCAGGGCCAGCAACGACGGCAGCCCATCCCATGAACCGCCCAGCGCCAGCCCCTGCAGGCAACGGAACACCGCCAGCAGCGTGATCGCATGCGCGCCAATGACGTTGTAGCCGGGCAGAAACGCCATACCCACGGTGGCGGTTCCCAACAGGAACAGGGCAATGGTGAGTTTGGTCGCGCGCCCCCAGCGCCTCTGCGCCGCCATCGACAGCGCGGTGCCGATGGGCCGCATGATGAACGCGAACGAAAAGATGACGAAGGACCAGAGGGTGCCTTCCAGCCGCGGTTCGAAGGGGAAAAAGACCTGCGGAAACACCAGCACGCAGGCGATGCCGAAGACGAAGAAATCGAAGTATTCGGAAGCGCGCCCCACCACCACGCCCACCGCGATTTCACCCGGCGCCACCTTGGCGTGGCTGCCGCCGCCGGCCGCGGGGATTGAGGGGGCATGACCGGGATATTGCGTGGTGGTCGCCATGTGAATGCTCGCTGAAAGGAGGTTCGGAACAGCCTGGCCTACGATCCTGAAACACACCTGCTCGCCTGCGGTCCATATCGCGCAGAGCCGCTCCGCTATTGGGATGCAGCCCTGGACCGCGCGCGCCGCCCTGCACATTTTTGTTCTTTTTACCCTAGATTTTTCGCGGCTTCCAGCGTAGTGTTGCGTTTACTTCCCACGGTTACGTTTCGGGGTATGGTCATGCCGTCCTTCCCAAGGTTCCGCGGATTGGTCCTGATTGCCGCTCTGCCATTGCTCGCCGGATGCAATGCGGTCCTGCTCTCGCCCTCGGGCGACATAGCCTTGCAGCAGCGCAACCTGATCATCATTTCCACCGGCTTGATGCTGCTGATCATCGTGCCTGTGATCTTCCTGACGTTCCTGTTCGCATGGCGCTATCGCGCAAGCAACAAGGAAGCGCACTACGATCCCGACTGGAACCACTCCACCATGCTGGAGCTCCTGATCTGGGCGGCGCCGCTGCTTATCATCATCGCGCTGGGCGCGCTTACCTGGGTCAGCACGCACCAGCTGGATCCCTACCGCCCGCTCGCGCGCCTGTCCGAAGGCCGCGAAGTGCCGGCCGGCACCAAACCGCTGGTAGTCGAAGTCGTGGCACTGGACTGGAAATGGCTGTTCATCTATCCCGAACAGGGCATCGCGGCGGTGAACGAGATGGCCGCCCCCGTGGACCGTCCCATCCAGTTCAGGATCACCTCGTCCACGGTGATGAACTCCTTCTTCGTGCCCGCGCTGGCAGGCCAGATCTATGCCATGCCCGGCATGCAGACCACGCTGCATGCCGTGATCAACCATCCCGGCGAATATGAAGGCATTTCCGCCAACTACAGCGGCTCGGGCTTCTCCGGCATGCGCTTCAAGTTCCATGGGGTAGACCAGCAGGGCTTCGACAAGTGGGTGGCGAGCGCGCGCGCATCCGACGCCGCGCTCAGCCGCGACGCCTACCTGAAACTTGAACAGCCGAGCGAGCGCAATCCGGTGCTGCTCTACGCTTCCAGTGCGCCCGGCCTGTTCGAAGCGATCGTCAACCGCTGCGTGGAACCCAACCGCATGTGCATGCGCGACGCAATGGCTATCGACGCACAGGGCGGCATGGGCATACCCGGCGCGCTCAACGTCACGACCCTGGACGCGGAAACGCGGGAGCGCCTGGGACTGACTGGCACGCCGCCGCGCAAATACGTGGGCGCGATGTGCACGGCCACCGAAGGATTGGTCCTGTAATCGGATCGCTGGCGCACGGCGATCCGGATGATGCAAGGGCTTCGTGAAATTGCGGTCTTTTTGCTGGAATCGAGATGCCTGACCAACCAGACCTCACCAAGCTGATCTTCGGTAAGTTGACCTGGGAAGCCATTCCCTACCATGAACCGATCCTGCTCGCCACCTTCATCGCCGTGGCCATAGGCGGCATCGCGGTGCTGGGCGCCATCACCTACTACGGCAAATGGGGCTATCTGTGGCGCGAGTGGTTCACCAGCATCGACCACAAGAAGATCGGCATCATGTACGTCATCCTGGGCATCGTGATGCTGCTGCGCGGCTTCGCCGACGCCATCATGATGCGCCTGCAGCAAGCGGTGGCCTTCGGCGATTCGACGGGCTACCTGCCGCCGCACCACTACGACCAGATCTTCACCGCGCACGGCGTGATCATGATCTTCTTCGTGGCCATGCCGCTGGTCACGGGGCTGATGAACTACATCGTGCCCTTGCAGATCGGCGCGCGCGATGTGGCCTTTCCCTTCCTGAACAACTTCAGCTTCTGGATGACCACGGGCGGCGTGATCCTGGTCATGATGTCGCTGTTCGTGGGCGAGTTCGCGCGCACCGGCTGGCTGGCGTATCCGCCTTTGTCGGGCATCATGCAGAGTCCCGACGTGGGCGTCGACTACTACATATGGGCCTTGCAGATAGCGGGGGTTGGCACGCTGCTGTCCGGCGTGAACCTGCTGGTCACCATCGTCAAGATGCGCGCGCCGGGCATGACGATGATGCGCATGCCCATCTTCACCTGGACCGCGCTGTGCACCAACGTGCTGATCGTGGCCGCGTTTCCAGTGCTGACGGCGGTGTTGGCGCTGCTGTCCATGGACCGCTACGTGGGCACCAACTTCTTCACCGCGGACTTCGGCGGCAACGCCATGATGTACGTGAACCTGATCTGGATCTGGGGCCACCCCGAGGTCTACATCCTGATCCTGCCCGCGTTCGGCATCTTCTCCGAAGTGGTATCCACCTTCTGCCGCAAACGCCTCTTCGGCTACGCGTCCATGGTCTACGCCACGGTCGTGATCACGGTGCTGTCGTACCTGGTGTGGCTGCACCATTTCTTCACCATGGGGTCGGGCGCCAGCGTGAACTCGTTCTTCGGGATCACCACCATGATCATCTCGATCCCGACAGGCGCCAAGATCTTCAACTGGCTGTTCACCATGTACCACGGCCGCATCCGCTTCGAGGTCCCCATGCTGTGGACCATGGGCTTCATGGTGACCTTCGTGATCGGCGGCATGACGGGCGTGCTGCTGGCCGTGCCGCCCGCTGACTTCGTGCTGCACAACAGCCTGTTCCTGATCGCGCACTTCCACAACGTGATCATCGGCGGCGTGCTCTTCGGATTGATGGCCGGCATCACGTACTGGTTTCCGAAGGCCTTCGGCTACAAGCTCGATCCGTTCTGGGGCAAGTGCTCGTTCTGGTTCTGGCTGGTGGGCTTCTACGTCGCCTTCATGCCGCTGTACGTGCTGGGGCTGATGGGCGTGACACGCCGGGTGAACCACTTCGAGGACATGTCGCTGCAGATCTGGTTCCAGGTGGCGGCCTTCGGCGCGCTGCTGATCGCCTGCGGCATCGCCAGCTTCCTGATCCAGTTGGTGGTGAGTTACCGCCGCCGCGAATCGTTGCGCGACACCACCGGCGACCCCTGGGATGCGCGCACGCTGGAATGGTCGACCTCGTCGCCGCCGCCCAACTACAACTTCGCCTTCACGCCGCGCGTGCATGACCAGGACGCCTGGTGGCAGATGAAGCAGCACGGCTATCTGCGGCCGCAGCAGGGCTTCATCCCCATCCACATGCCTAAGAACACCTGGGCGGGCATCGTGCTGGCGGGGATCAGCGTGGTGATGGGCTTCGCGCTGATCTGGCATATGTGGCCGCTGGCCGTGCTGTCGTTCGCGGCGTTGATCCTGGTGTCCATCGTTCATACCTTCAACTACAAGCGCGACTACTACGTGCCGGCCGAAGAGGTCGTGCTCGCGGAAGACGCCCGCACAAGGTTGCTAGCGAAAAATGTCTGATACCCTGGCCCCCAACCTGCCCGGCGGCGCCGCGCCGCCCGCGGAGCCCATGTTCCACGTCCCGGGCGAACACCATCCCAAGAACGGCACCCTGCTGGGGTTCTGGGTCTACCTGATGAGCGACTGTCTCATCTTCGCCTGCCTGTTCGCCACCTACGGCGTGCTGGGCCGCAACTACGCGGCAGGCCCGTCCGGCGCCGATCTGTTCGACCTGCCGCTGGTGGCGGTGAACACCGCGCTGCTGCTGCTGTCGTCCATCACCTACGGCTTCGCGATGCTGGAGATGCGGCGCAACCGGGTCGGCGCCACCCAGCTGTGGCTGGCGGTGACCGGCATCCTGGGGCTGGGCTTCCTGTCGCTGGAACTGTACGAATTCACGCACCTGATCCACCAGGGAGCCGGCCCTCAGCGCAGCGCCTTCCTGTCGTCCTTCTTCACGCTGGTCGGCACCCATGGGCTGCACGTCACCTTCGGCATCGTGTGGCTGGTGACGATGATGATCCAGGTCCAGATGCATGGGCTGATTCCCGAAAACCGCCGCCGCCTGATGTGCCTGTCCATGTTCTGGCACTTCCTGGACCTTATCTGGGTAGGCGTGTTCACCTTCGTGTACCTGATGGGAGTGCTGCCATGACCGCGCACCTGGATCATCCGGCCAACCATGGCCACGGCGGCCACGACCACCACGACGACGATGACGGCGCCGCCCACGGCACTTTCAAGAGCTACATGACCGGCTTCGTGCTGGCAGCGATCCTGACAGCCATCCCGTTCTGGCTGGTCATGGGCAGCGTCTTCGCCGAATCCCGCACCACCGCGCTGGTCATCCTGGCATTCGCCGTGGTGCAGATCGTGGTCCACATCATCTACTTCCTGCACATGGACACCAAGTCCGAAAGCGGCTGGAACATGTTGGCGTTAATATTCACGCTGGTGCTGGTCGTAATCACGCTCAGCGGATCCATCTGGATCATGTATCACCTCGACTCCAATATGATGCCCATGTCTACCCATGACATGCGGAAAATGCCCTGATGGCCGCAGTAAACGACTCTACTTCCCGCGACACCACCTCCCGCAATCCGCGCAGCAAAATCACCCTGGTCATCCTGGGGGTGCTTGCTGTCGCCGTTTTCTCGGGCCTTTGCGCCCTGGGCACCTGGCAGGTGCAACGGCTGGCCTGGAAACGCACCCTGATCGCGCAGGTCGAACAGCGCGCCCATGCGGCGCCCACGCCGGCTCCAGCACAGGCCGAATGGCCCGCTCTGACCTCCGACAACGCCGAATATCGCCGCGTCACGGCCACGGGCACCTACCTGTACGACCGCCAGACCCTGGTGCAGGCCGCAACCGAACTGGGCAGCGGCTACTGGGTCATGACCCCGCTGCAGTTGCCCGAGGGCGGTACGGTGCTGGTCAACCGCGGCTTCGTGCTGCCGGTATGGCGCAAGAGCAAGTCCGCCATCCAGTCGGCGCCCGAACAGGCCACCATCACGGGCCTGCTGCGCATGGGCGAGCCTGGCCATGGATTCCTGCGCAACAATGATCCGGCGACCAACCTCTGGTACTCGCGCGACCTGCCCGCCATCGCTGCGGCGCGCGGGCTGACCGACGTGGCGCCCTACTTCATCGACGCCGACGCGACGGGCAAGGACGCCAGCGGACGCACTGCGCCGGTCGGCGGCCTGACCGTGCTGAACTTCCCCAACAACCACCTCGGCTACGCCATCACCTGGTACGCCCTGGCGGCCATGGTGCTGATCGGCGCATTCATCTTCGTGCGCGAGGAAAAGCGCGCGCGCCGCAAGGGCTGAGCAGGCGCACCGCGGCCGGTATCCTACAATGAGGGTTGGGAACAGCGCTGGGCTACATGCTCGCGTGCTGTTCCCTTTTGTTTTTTCCACCCCCTCTACAGGAGTCCCCAAGGATGAAAAAGACGCTGCTCGCAGCCGCAATGTTCACTACTTTTGCAGGCGTCGCTCAGGCAGAATCGTCGGTAACTCTCTATGGTGTCATCGACACCGGCATCGGCTACAACAAGATCAAAGGCGATGGATACGACGGTAGCAAGATAGGCATGATCAACGGCATCCAGGCCGGCTCCCGCTGGGGCCTGCGCGGCGCCGAGGACCTGGGCGACGGCCTGCGCGCCGTGTTCAAGCTGGAAAGCGGCTTCGACTCGGCCAATGGCCAGCGCGGACAATCCGGCCGCCTGTTCGGCCGCCAAGCCACCATCGGCCTGGCCAACGACGCCTGGGGCACGCTGGAGTTCGGCCGTCAGGCCACGGTGGGCTCGAACTACCTCGCCGACATCGACCCCTTCTACACCAGCTACACCCAGTCCAACATGGGCCTGGGATTCAGCGCCGCCAACACCATGCGCTGGGACAACATGGTCATGTACAAGTCGCCGTCCATGAGCGGCTTCGAGTTCGGCGTCGGCTACTCGTTCAATGCGGACGATACGGTCGCGGACCAGACGGGTTTTCGCACCGCCGACAACACCCGCGGCATCACTGCCGGCTTGCGCTACGTGCAGGGTCCGGTGAACGTCACGCTGACCTATGACCAGTTGAACGGCTCCAACCGCGGCGCTATCGACCATGACGCCACGCCGCGCCAATACGCGTTGGGCCTGTCCTACGACCTGGAAGTGGTGAAGCTCGCCGCTGCCTACGGCCGCACTACCGACGGCTGGTTCGTCGGCCAGGACCTGCCCGCCGGCACGCCCTTCAGTGACGAATTCGGCACCAACCGTTTCGTCGACGGCTTCAAGGCCAACGCCTACATGCTGGGCGCCACCATGCCCCTGGGCGGCACTGGCAGCCTGTTCGCGTCGTGGCAGCACGTATCGCCGAACAGCGACAAGCTGACCGGCGGCGACGCCAACATGAACGTCTGGAGCGTGGGCTACACCTACGACCTGTCCAAGCGCACCAACCTGTACGCCTACGGTTCGTACGGCAAGGACTACGCCTTCATCGACGGCCTGAAGAGCACGGCCGCCGGCATCGGCGTGCGCCACACGTTCTAATCAAGGCGGCGGAGCGGCTGCGGGGCCGCCTCCGCCTATGGCGAATCCGTCTGATTCCCAGCCTCCTGATACGGTTTTTTTTTAATATCGCCTGCGAGCCTGACGTCATCCGCATGTACGTCTAGGAGGCTCTCATGCACAAATCGTTCCCCCATGCTCCCGCCGGCCCTGCCGCTGGCACGCTCGCGGTGTACGCCGCGCTTGCGCCCGACCATCGCCAATTGATCCGGGACACCATGACCCAGGATCTCGACGCGCTGGAACAGGCCGCCGAAAAACCCGACGCCGTGGCGACGGCCCAGATGCTGCACCGTATACAGGGCGCGCTGCTGGCCTTGCAGATGCGGGCGCCGGCCTCGCACTTCGAAGCGCTGGAAGAAGAGCTTGCCGCGGGCCTGTCCGCCGCCGCTGCCGCCCGGATCCACGATCAGGCCACCGTCGTGCGCGGCCTCATGGACAGGCTGCATGCATGGCAGCCTGCCGCCGTGCAATCTTCAGGAAACACGCGTCCCTCATGATCGGCTATCTTTGAAACCAGATCCTGAAACGGACCATGCCCCCTACCTCCCCCCCTGCGCGCCGCGCTTTCCTTACCAACCGGCAACGCCTGTTGCACGCCCTGGCCGCGGCCTTGCTGCCGCTGGCCCTGGCGGCCTGCAACGGCGGCGGCGACGATCCTGACGACGAACCCGTCGCTGTCGCGCCGCCTCCCGTCGAGGAAACCCCGCCGCCACGCAACACCGCTTACCTGGAGGCCAAGCCGGGCGACGTCATCCAGGTCCGCATCGAGGAGCTGCATGCGACCCAGTCCGCGATCGGCTACGACCAGATCTACTACAAGCTGGGCCGCTGGCAGGGCGACTTCGCGCGCCCGACCTGGGCCGCCAAGCCCGAGCAGCAGCTGGACTACCTCAACCGCACCGTCGGCAAGAAGTTCGATGACTACTGCGAAGACATGGGCGGCTCCGAGCGCGCGCAGGAATTCCAGAGCATCGCCGAGGCGCGCGCCGCGCGCCTCGACCAGCCTGCCACCTATACCTGCAAGAACGCCCCCGGCACCAATGCGGCCAACCTCAAGACGGTAGTGGTCGGCTGGGACGGCAATCTGTATCTGACCGACGGCCACCATACCTTTTCGTCGCTGCGCGAGATCGCCGATGGCGGCCCCAAGTTGCCGGTCTGGGTCAAGGTGGACGCCAACTACAGCAGCCTGCCCAACGCCGCCGCATTCTGGCAGCGCATGGTCGATGAACGCCGCGCCTGGCTGCGCGACGGCCAGAACCAGCCTATCACCGTGGATCAACTGCCCGCCCGCCTGGGGCTGGCCAGCGCCCAGGAGGCCGGCGGCATGCAAGAGGACCGCTACCGCTCGCTGGTGTACTTCACCCGCGACATCGCCTACAGCAACGGCAATCTGCCGGAATTCGCCGAGTTCCTGTGGGGCGACTGGCTGCGCCGCCAGGCCGCCGGCGGCCAACTGCCGGGCCTGGACCAGTACAAGACGGTGGCGCCCGCCGCACCCGCGCAGATCCTCGCTGCCAGCACTCTGGACAAAAGCCTGGTCCCGGCCGGCGCGAACGACAGCTATGCTGCCGCGGTGCGCGACGCCTCCCTGAAGATGGCCGCATTGAAGGACAGCGACATCGTCTTCGACGACCGCGATGCCGCCGGCCTGGGACGCATCGTCCTGGTGCCCGACGCCGCCAGCGGCTCGCCCACCAAGAAGGCGCGCGACACCCTGGAAGAATTGCCGCGCAACGACGCCAAGGCCGACGGCAGCCCGCGGGGCGCTGGCAAGCTGTGGTTCGCCGTGAACTACCGCAACTGCGGCAAGCCCGCGGCCGGCACCTGCTGGGGCTGGTAGGCCGCGGCGCTTGTCAGCTGACGCTACGCGTCGATCTGCATGGCGGGCCGGGCCTGGACCCGGCCCAGCCATGCCTGCACATGCGAATGCGAGGCCACCCTGGCGCCCAGATAGGCGCTATAGCCGACCACCGCCCCCACCACCAAGTCGGCCAGCGAATAGGCCGCACCCAGCATCCAGGGCTGCCGCGACAAGTGGCCGTCCAGCACGGCCAGCAATCCATCCACGTCTTGCAGGACGCGTTCCGCCTCGGCGCCGCCGGCCGCACCCTCGCCCTGCGTGGCGAGATACAGGCGCATCACCGTCGCGCCGTAGCTGACATAGGACCAGGCGCACCACGACATCGCCAGCAGGCGTTCCGGCGTGCCGGCGGCGGGCCACAGGCCGCGCTCGACGCCATAGCGCTCTCCCAGCCATAGCTGTATCGCCAGGGTCTCAAACAAAGGCGCCCCGTCCACCGTCAGGGTGGGAACCTTGCCGTTGGGGTTCAGGGCCAGGAATTCGGGGCGGTGCTGTTCGCCGGTCCTGATGTCCACCTTGACGCGCTCGTGCGGCACGGCCAGTTCGGCAAGCGCGCAGGCCACCGGGGTCGCGTTGGACATGGGGTGCCAGTAAAAGACGATAGACATGAACAAATCTCCAATTCAATCAAGGGATAAGCGTCGCGGCCCGTGCCGCTGACTACGGGTGCCACTGTAGAATCCATTGAGGACAGATTCCGCCCTCAATACACACTATCGTGCTGCCATGCTTACTTCCAGCAACCGCCTCCTGCGTCTGCTGTCGCTGCTGCAGACCCGCCGCCACTGGGCTGGGACCGAGCTGGCCGCGACGCTGGCCATCCACCTCCGCACGCTGCGGCGCGACATCGACAAGCTGCGAGAACTGGGCTATCCCATCCATGCCAGCAGCGGCGTGGCCGGCGGCTACGCCTTTCGCGCGGGGCAGGCCCTCCCGCCCCTGCTGCTGGACGACGATGAAGCCCTGGCCGTGGCACTCACCCTGCGCACGGCGGCCACCGGCACGGTGGGCGGCATAGAGGAAACCGCGCTGCGCGCCCTGGTGAAGCTGGAGCAGGCCATGCCGCAGCGCCTGCGCCGCCGGGTCGACGCCTTGCGCTCGGCCATCGTGCCGATACCGCGCGAGGGCGCCGCGGTCGATGCCACCCTGCTGGCCACGCTGGCGGCCGCCTGCCGCGACCAACTGCGGGTCGGTTTCGATTATGCGGACGGCAAGGGCCGGGCCAGCACCCGGTTGGTCGAACCGCAAGGACTGGCGCATACCGGGTATCGCTGGTATCTGGTGGCCTGGGACCCTGCGCGCGACGACTGGCGCACCTTCCGCATTGACCGCATCGCGGGCGACCCGCAAGTCGGCGCGCACTTCGCGCCGCGGCCTCCTCCCGAAGGCGGCGACCTGCGCGCCTACGTATCGCGTTCGGTGAAAGTGGCGCCACATCCGGAACCTGCGCGCGTGGTGCTGCACGCGCCGCGCGCCGTCATGGCCGCGCGGATCCCGTCGGGCGTCGGCCAGATCGAGCCCCTGGACGAAACGCGCTGCCTGCTGCAATGCGCCGTGCCTTCGCTGGACGCGCTGGTGTACTGGCTGATGGCGCTGGACGTGGAATTCGAAGTTCTGGCGCCTGCGGCGCTGCAGGATCGCCTGCGCCTGGCGGCCGGAAGGCTGGCGCGCGCCCTGGAAAAAATGCCAGCGCCCGAAGCTGGGGGATAGGGGTCGGATTTGGCTGCTTTTCGGGCGATCCCATTTTGTGTATTTCGCCCGCGATTCGAGTATCTTGGCTGCTTTCCAAATATTCCAGAAGATCACGCCATGAGCACTGTTCCCAACGCCAGCCTGGTCGCCAGCGCCACCCCCGACGCCGACGCCTTTCTGCAATTCCTGGTCAATCTGGTGAACAACGGCAGCCAGATCGAAAGCATCGGCGTCACCCTGCAAATGGGCGGCATGCTGGTGTCGGGCTCCATCGTGTCCGGCGCGGATTACTTCGACAGCTTCGCGGCCAGCTTCACGGGATCCCTGAACACGGTGGACGAAGCCACCCGCAAGGCCGTGCATGCCTCCCTGGCGGAATTAGGCGACGTTTTCCGCGTGCCGCAGCCAGCGGATCCGCTGCCGAACTACATCCATCTCGCCGATGCCCTGTTCTTCACGGCCGATGGCACCCCCATCGCCGGACAGCCCACGCTCTGGCGCGGCCGCACCAGCGCGGTCGACGGCTTCATCCTGGGCCGCATGCAGGCCGAAGCGGCTGCCTGACGCGCCTGGCGCCCGTCCCCCCTGGACCGCCCCGCCCCGTGCATCGGCGCGGGGCGCGCAGCTTCGTAAAAACCACTACGCTATCGGTTTGCCTCCGATCTCAACCTTGAGCCCGATCGCCCCTATCTCCGCTTGAACCCAGGGCTCGCCTGAAGGCACTCCCCGCATGGAAAGACTCCAAATCGTCCTGGTCGACGACCATCCCCTGGTCTTGATGGGGATGCGCGACCTGCTGGAAAAAGACCTCAATTTCGAGGTCACGGCCACCCTGCCCGGACCAACCGCGCTGATCCAGCATCTGCAACGCGACACGCCACACGTGGTGATCACCGACTATTCCATGCCCGGCGACGACACCTACGGCGATGGCATCCGCCTGGTCAAATACCTGACGCGGCATTACCCGCAGGTCCAGATCGTGGTGCTGACCATGGTGTCGAATTCCATGATCATCTCGGCGCTCTACGATGCCGGCGTGGCCGCCGTGGTGCTCAAGCGCGACAATCTCAGCGAAATCATGACTGCGCTGGAAACGCTGCATGCCGGCCGCAAGTACTATCCGCCCGGCTTCCAGCGCGACGGCGCGGCCGATGAGCGCAGCAAGTTCATCGGCGAACGCATCAACAGCCTGTCGCCCAAGGAATTCGAAGTGCTGCGCCATTTCATCCGCGGCGAATCCATGATGCAGGTGGCCGAGGCGCTCAAGCGCAGCGTCAAGACGGTCAGCGGCCAGAAAATCTCGGCCATGCGCAAGCTCAACGTCCGCACAGACCAAGAACTGGTTGCCTTCTGCGTGGAGAGCGAGATTTTCCAGTAGGCTTTCCGTCTTTTGTAGAAATTCAGGCAGGAATGCGCGGCATGACGCAAGCAGCAAGCGGGATAGTGGCGGGCCAGGAAGTGGACCGCAAGATGATGCAGGCCTTGATGGAACAGTCCGCCGGGCGCCCGCTGTCATTCCAGGACTGCGACTTCCAGGACGCGGATTTCTCGCGCCTGGATTTGCGCGGCGTGCAACTGACGGCCTGCGCAATCGCGGGAGCCTCCTTCCAGGGCGCCAACCTGGCGGACTCTGCCTGGCTGCGCTGCCGCGGCGGCCAGGTCAACTTCGCCTCGTGCGACGCCAGCGACGCAGTCTTCGAAAACTGCGACCTCAACAATGCCAACTGGCGTCGCGCGCGGCTGGCTGCGGCCCGTTTCCAGGGCTGCAAGCTCACCGGCAGCGATTTCGATGGCATCGCCTGCCTGGGCTGGTCCCTGCAGGAATGCCTGCTGGTCGGCGCGCTGCTGCGCGGCCTGTCGTTTCGCAAGAGCGACGTGCTGCAGCTGGACTTCTCCGATGCCGACCTGACCGGTAGCGATTTCCGCGACACCGTGTTCCATGGCGGCAGCCTGCGCAACGCCATCCTGAAAAACGTACGTTTCGAAGGCGCTGACCTGCGCGAAGCCGACCTCGGCGGCCTGGACCTGAACTCGGCCGCGCGCCTGGCCGGCGCCACCATATCCAAGACTCAGGCGGCGGCGCTACTGGCCGAACTGCGCATCAGCGTGATCTGAGGCGCACGAAGCGCTGCTCGACCACCACGCTGCCCCACTGCCTGCCTTCGGATTCCTCGGCCAGCGTGAAGCCCGCGGCCTCGTAGAGATGCCTGGCGGCATCCAGCCCCTTGAAGGTCCACAAGTACGTTTCTTCGTAGTTCGCGTCGGCAAAGGCCATGGCCCGCTCCAGCAGCATGCGGCCCACGCCCATGCCGCGCAGCGACTCGTCGACGATGAACCAGCGCAGGTGCGCCTGGCGCTTGGCCAGATCGCCATCGATGACGATGGAAGCCAGCGTCCTGCCGTTGTCCACGTACAGCCAGATGTTCTTGCCGGCGGCGGGCAGGCCTTCGGCGAATTCGGCCAGCTGAGTCGCCACCTTGCGTTCGAAGTACACGCCGAATCCCGAGGCCTGCGCGTAATAGCGCGCATGCAGGCTGGCCACGTCGCCGATGCAGCCGGGCAGGTAGCCGGCGTGGATCTGGTCTGCGATGCCGCTGGCGGCGGCAGGCGCGGTGTTGGGGTTCTCGTGCGACAAGGCGTCGGCATAGAGCGAGAGGAAGCGGATCAGCGACTGCTGGTCGGCCGGCGCCAGCTGCCGCAAGGCACGCGACACCTGGTCCGTGGCGAACTGGTCGATCTGGGCGCGCAGTTTGCTCCCCGCCTCGCTCAGGTACAGCCGCGAGGAACGGGCGTCTTCGCTGTCGGTCTCGCGCGTCAGCAGCCCGACGGATTCCAGTTTGGCGACCTGGCGACTGGTATTGGACTTGTCCAGCCTGAGTATGGCCGCCAGGTCACGCGCCGGTATGCCCGGCTGCAGCCCGATCTCGATGATGGCGTGAACCGCGGATGGCGCCAGTTCGCTGCCTGCCAGCGAACTGCGCATGAAGCCCAGTTCGCGCACCAGCTTGCGGGAAAACTCCCGCAGATCACGGATGGTCTGGTCGCGGGATTGGATGGGGGTATCGATCAGATCCATGGCGCGCCTTTAAAGTTGCGATTCGCAACCAATATACTTGCGAAACGCAACCAACTCAATGTTTTTTATCGGCGTCCCCGCCGCGGCCTACCTGGGCCGCCTGAAGCCCGCGCGCGCCGTCTCGACTGCCTGGCGGCAGACGCACCCGCTCATATGGTCGTTGACCATGCCCACCGCCTGCATGAAGGCATACATGGTCGTCGGGCCCACGAAGGTCCAGCCGCGTTTCTTCAGGTCGCGCGACAGCGCCGCCGACGCCGGCGAGGTCGGGTTGCCATTCCAGTAGTCCAAGTCCACCGTCGCGGGCCTGTCGTGCTCTCCTGGTTCATGGCTCCAGAGCCAGGCCGACAGCGAACCGGTTTCGTCGGCCAGGGCGCGCGCGCGCTTGGCGTTGTTGATGGCGGACAGGATCTTGCTGCGGTTGCGCACGATGCCAGCGTCGCCCATCAGGCGCTCGACGTCGCGCTCCGTGTAGCGCGCCACCCGGTCAAAATCGAAGTCGTCGAAGGCCGCGCGGAACGCTTCGCGCTTGCGCAGGATCGTGATCCAGGCCATGCCGGCCTGAAAGCCTTCCAGGCAGATCTTCTCGTACAGGCGGCGGTCGTCCGCCACCGGCATGCCCCATTCGTGGTCGTGATAATCGGGCATGGACGGCTGCCAGAAGCAGCGTGCCACGCCCTGCTCGTCCGCGATCAGGCCCGGATTGCTCAGGCTCATCTCGTTGATCGTCATGCGGCGGCTTACTGCTTGCCCGGCACCGGGCAGCTCATGTCGCCTTCCTCGCACTTCAGGTAGGCCCGCAGTTCCTTGGTGCGCGCCTGCGTCAGCTTGTCCAGGCACATGCTCAGCGCCATGGGATAGGCGCTGCCGCCGGACGTGCCGGCCGACGCGAAGGCGCACTCCGCGTCGCGGAAGAACAGCCAGGCCTTCTGGGCAGCATGCAATTGCGTGGTCGCGTCCCGGTCGTTCTTCAGGCGTGCGCCCACTTCCTTGTAGGCTGCGTTCAGATCGGCGTCGGACTTGCGGTACGCCTGGTCGGCGCACAGGCTCATGTCCGTCTGCGTGGCCGCGTTGCCGCAATCAAGCGGCTGCGCCTGCGCGCTTGCGGCCAGCGCAAGGGCCGCAGCGGCGGTCATGATGGCGATACGCATGGAAATCCTCCTGTGTGACTGGGTAAACCCGGAAAGTGTCGCATGGAACAATGCCCCCCTGCAGCGGCGGCCCCGCCGCCGGTGGCCTAAGATGGCGGCTATGAAGATCCAACTGCTCTCAGACTTGCACCTTGAAACCGACCCGGACTTCCTGGCGCGGCCCGCGCCCGGCGCCGATCTGCTGGTGCTGGCCGGAGACATAGGCTCCTACCGCCGCGGCTCGCTCATGACCGGGACCGACTTTGGCCTGGGCAGCTACGCGCCGAGCAAGGGCTGGCCCACGCCCGTGGTGTACGTGCCGGGCAACCATGAATACGACAACGTGGATTTCGACGAAACCCACGAGCGGCTGCGCGGGCTTTGCGAGGAACTCGGCATCCACTGGCTGGAACGCGAGACACTGGTGATCAATGGAGTGCGCTTCATCGGCACCACGCTATGGACGGATTTCGACGCGCTGGCCGCCCCCGGCGACACGGTGGGCGCAGCCCTGAAGAAGCGCGAGAAGGCTTTCCGCGCGGCGGACTTCTATCTGGAAAAGGCCGAGATGCGCCGCAACGGCGCGCCCTTCATGGCCGAGCAAATGCGGGAACAGGGGCTGCTCTGCCAGCAATGGCTGCAAGACGCCCTGCGCGTGCCCCACGACGGTCCGACCGTGGCCATCACCCACTTTGCCCCCACGCTGGCGAGCGCGGATCCGCGCTACGGCGTCACCCCGGGCACGGCTGGCTTCTGCAACGCGCTGGACGCCCTGCTGCCCCTGGCCGACGTCTGGATGCACGGCCATCTTCACTGTCCGCAGGACTACGTGAAGGATGGCTGCCGCATCGTGGCGAATCCGCTGGGCTATGCCAAGAAGGGGGAGCAGAACGACTTCGCGCCGGATCGTTTGTGGGAGGTAACGACGCCTGGAACTTGAGGCGTCAGCCAGATCATTGCTTCGCCCCCTTCTCCAGCTGATCGCGCAGGCGTTCCTCCTGGGCGCGCAGTTCCGGCGTGAATTCCTCGCCGAAGTCATCGGCCTCGTACAGCGGACGGATTTCGATATCGGACGGGCCCGGCATTGGATTGGGACAGCGCTTGACCCATTCGATCGCCTCTTCCAGGGAGGCGCACTCCCAGAGCCAGTAGCCGGCGATCAACTCCTTGGTTTCCGCGAAGGGGCCGTCTATCACTTGCCGGCTGCTGCCGGAAAAATGTACCCGCGCGCCCTCGGAACTCGGTTTCAGGCCGTCGCCCGCCAGCATCACGCCCGCCTTGACCAGTTCTTCATTGAACCGCCCCATGTCCGCCAACAACTGCTGAGTAGGCATCACCGCTGCTTCGCTATCGGCGGTGGCCCTGACTTGAACCATGAATCGCATCTCGGTCTCCTTGTGTGGATGGTGGAACTTGCATGCTCCATCCACACGACGAACCGCGCCAGGCGAAATCGACATTCGCCGCGAAAAAAAATGTATCCGGGGCCGGATCGGCGCAATTTTCCATGAAAAAACCCATGACGCCCCGAGGAGCATCATGGGTCCCGGCCACCATCCCGGACGGGGCGGTCAGCCCGTCACGGCGCCGGATTCGGCTGGCGGGCGTGGATCTTGTCGATCGCCTCCAACACCTCCGCCGACAGGATCACGTCCACGCTGCCGATGTTTTCCTTCAGCTGTTCCAGCGTCGTGGCGCCGATCAGGTTGCTGGTGACGAAGGGGCGTTGGTTGACCCAGGCCAGGGCCAGGTGGGTCGGCGAAATGCCATGCGCGCGCGCCAGTTCGACGTAGGCGCGGGTGGCGGCCTCGGCCTGCTCGTTGCTGTAGCGGGTGAAGCGCGTGTACAGCGTCAGGCGGGCGCCGGCCGGGCGCGCGCCGTCCAGGTACTTGCCGCAAAGCATGCCCATGGCCAGCGGCGAATAGGCCAGCAGGCCCACGCCTTCGTGGTGCGAGTATTCCGACAAGCCAATCTCGTAGACGCGGTTCAGCAGGCTGTAGGCGTTCTGGATGGTCGCGATGCGCGGCAGGCCCTTGTTCTCGGCATGGCGCAGGAACTGCCCCACGCCCCAGGGCGTTTCATTGGACACGCCAATGTGGCGCACCTTGCCGGCGCGCACGAAGTCCTGCAGCACCTCCAGCGTTTCCTCGATCGGCACGGTGTAGTCATCCTGGACCCAGGGATAGGACAGCTTGCCGAAGGTGGCGGTGGTACGGTCGGGCCAGTGCAGCTGGTACAGATCCAGGTAATCCGTCTGCAGGCGCTTCAGGCTGGCGTCCAGGGCCGCGGTCAGATTCTTGCGGTCCAGATGGGTCTTGCCGTCGCGGATGTGGCCGGGGCGCTTGGCGTCGCGCACCGGGCCCGCAACCTTGCTGGCCAGCACGATGTCCTGGCGGCGCTTGCTGCGCGCCAGCCAGGTGCCGATATAGGTCTCGGTCAGGCCTTGCGTTTCGGGTTTGGGAGGCACCGGATACATCTCGGCGACGTCAACCAGATTGATGCCACGCTCCAGGGCGTAGTCCAGCTGCTGGTGCGCCTCGGCTTCGGTGTTCTGCTCGCCCCAGGTCATGGTGCCCAGTCCGATCAGACTGACATCCAGGTCGGTACGGCCGAGTTTGCGGTATTTCAATTTCTGCTCCGTGCGGTGTCGCTTACAAGGGAAGCGACACCTTACTCCAGGACGGTTTTCAAAAACCTGGCAACGACGCCCGGCTGCGGGTTATTCGCCCCTTGCCCGCACCGTTCCTCTCGGCATACGCTTTATCCCCAAAATAACCACCGGAAACCAACGTGCTGCGCGAAATTGATGAAACCTACGTGTTTTTCATCTGCGTCATCGCTTGCCTGGCCATCATCGAGCTGGGCTTCCGGTTGGGGCGCAAGCACCGCCGGGCCTCCGACGACGCCGCCAAGACCCACATCGGCGCGCTCCAGACTGCCTTGCTGGGCCTGCTGGCGCTGCTGCTGGGCTTTACTTTCGCGATGTCGGTAACGCGTTTCGAGACGCGCAAGAACCTGGTGCTGGAAGAGGCCAACGCCATCGGCAACGCCTATTGGCGTTCGCAGCTGCTGCCTCCCGCCGCCCGCGAACCCATCGCGAAGCTGTTGCTGGACTACACCACGACGGCGCTGGAGTTCAGCGACGCCGACAACGACAAGGAGCGCCTGGCGACGGCCGGCGCGACATCACGGCGCATCGAGCGCCAGATCCGGAGCACCGCGGCAAGCGTCCTGGAAAATCCGCCTTCGATTTCCACCATCATGTTCATCCAGGCCATCAACGAGATGGCGCAGGTCAACGAGAAGCGCCGCGTCGCGCTGGAAAACCACGTACCCGAGCCCGTCTTCTACCTGCTCTTCATCGTCACCGGCGGCGCCATGGGGTTCATCGCCTACGGCACCGGGCTGCACAAGCGCAGGCGCTTGATCTCGACCGGGCTGTTCGCCATGCTCATTTCCCTGGTGCTGACCTTCATACTGGACATCGACCAGCCGGCCAGCGGCGTCATCACGGTCAGCCAGGAAAGCATGGTGCGGATGAAGACGACGCTGGAGCAGGAGCGGTAGGCGCGCGGCGCCCCCGCCCCGGCTACCGGCGCCTCAGTACTGATAGCGCATCGTCAGCATGGCGCTGCGGCCCGCGCCCCACGCCCCCTGGCTGTAAAACCCGATCTGGCTGTAGTACTTGCGGTCGAACAGGTTGTTCACATTGAGCTGGGCGCTCAGGTTGCGATTGAAGCGATAGCGAGCCATCAGATTGGTGATCGCGTAGCTGCTCTGACCCACGCGCTCTTCGCCGTTGGGTCCGGTGGCCATGGTGTACACGTGGCTCTGCCAGTTGACGCCGCCGCCGACCGTCAGCCGGTTCCAATCGCCGGGCAACTGATAGGTTGTGAACACGCGCACCAGGCTGCGCGGCTGATCGGTCTGTATGGCGTTGCCCTCGCCGTCGCTCGCGGTCCAGTGCGACCAGCCTGCGGCCAGGTTCCAGCCCGGCATCACCTCACCCGAGACTTCCAGGTCGAAACCCCGGCTGCGCGTGCCCTGCGCGGCGGTATAGGCCTGGTTGATGGTGCCAGGCACCATGTAGCCTGGATCGACCTGGGCCACATTGTCCTGCTCGATCTGGAACACTGCGGCGCTGGCGTTCAGCTTGCCCTCCAGGAATTCCCCCTTGATGCCGGCCTCGTAAGCCTTGCCCTCGAGCGGATCGAGCCAGCTGCCGCTGCGGTCCTGGTAGCTCTGCGGATTGAAGATTCCGGTGTAGCTGACGTAGGCGGTATAGGTATCGTTGATGTCGTAGAGCAGCCCGGCATAGGGCGTGAATTCGTTCTTCTTGAAAGCTTGGGGGCTGCCGCCCCCAAAGCCGACCGAATCCGTCTCCCAGGTGCTGTAGCGTCCGCCCACGATGAGCTTGAGCGGATCGGCGAGGTTCAGCCGCAAAGCGCCATACCAGCCAGTCTGCTTGGTGGTATAGCGGTTGGCGGTGACCGAATCGCCGCTCCATTCCGGTTCCGGATACGAGCCGTCCCAGTCCAGGAAGTTGCCCACGGCTGCGCTTGACAAGGCCGAACGATAGTCGAAATCGCCGTGCTGGCGGTTGAAGCTGGCTCCCACCACGGCTTCGTGGCGGCGGCCGAACAGCGTGAACGGACCGGACGCCTTGACGTCCAGGCTATTCTGCTTGCGCTCGCCAAGATACCAGCTGGGCGATGCGTTCATGCCCAGGCCGGTATTGCGGTCGGGCCAGCCATAGAGATAAAGGAGCTTGGCGTCCATTTCGTTCTTGGACTGCGATCCCACCGCATTGACTGTCCAGCCGTTGTCGAAGCGGTGCTCCAGGCTGGCGAAGGCCCCCTGCGTCGTGCTGCCCCACGACGTCCAATCCGCGCCCGTATTCAGCGATCGACTCCAGTCGGTGCGCCCGCCGTCCGCATACCAGAGCGGGAAGCCGCCCCAGCTGCTGCGCTTCGGATCGTTGTCCTGATAGTTGAAGCCCACGCTCAGCGTCGTGCGGGACGTGATGTCGGCGTCCACCACGCCGTAGAAGATCTTCTTGCGGTTCTGGTAACCGTCCAGGTACGAATGATTGTCCTGATAGGCCGAGACGATGCGTCCACGCACGCTGCCGGCAGAGTTGAGCGGCGTGGACAGGTCCACGGTGCCGCGGTAGGTGTCCCAGTTCCCGGCGCTTACGCTCATGTCCGCCTTGAACTCGCGGCTGGTAGCGTGCTTGCGCACCAGGTTGATCGATGCGGACGGGTTGCCCGCGCCAGTCAGCAAACCGGTCGCTCCGCGCACCACTTCGACACGGTCGTAGATGATGGGGTCCAGCGCTGACTCCCCTGCGGCGTAACCCGTGTCGAAACTCGTGGGGATGCCGTCATACATGTAGTTGCTGACGCTGAACCCGCGCGAATTGAACGAATAGCGCTCGCTGTCATAATTCTGCACCGAAATACCCGGCGTGCTCGCCATCACGTCGACCAGCGACAGCATGTTCTCGTCGTCCATGCGCTGGCGGGTGACTACCGTGACCGACTGCGGCGTTTCGCGCAAGGTCAGCGGCAGCCCTGTGCTGGCGGCGGTGGCGCGCGGCGTATACGAACCGGTGCCCTCGGTGATCGTGCTGTCGGTATTGCCGATCACCTGCACGGACGGCAAGGTGGCCACACCCTCCTCTTGCGCGGCGGACGCGCCGCATGCCAGTGCCATCAGCACCAGGCACGGCGTGCGCCGCAGGACGAAGCGCGGACGGATGAAACGATGACGGCCTGCAGGCCCGAGGTGTTGCATGTTGGCTTCCTTTCCCAGTCTGAAACTTCAAATTGGAAGAAAGTGTAATGCAAACGATTCTCAGGCGCTTTATTGATTGAATCAGAACTTCCGAGCGGAAGGACGTGATTTTCGGGGACGCAATCGCGCCGAGAAGCGCGCTGGCCTGACAACGGAACGACTGCGCGCGACACGCCCAGAATGAAAACGGGCGCGGCCACCATCGCGGCCACGCCAGGAATATCGTTGGCGCAGCCCGGGCCGCGCCTCGATGCGCTTTAGTCGGCCTTGCCCGCCGGCGCAAGCGTCGACCCAGCAGGCTCGCCCGCATCCGTACAGGCTGCCGGGCTGCGCTCCGCGAGTTCTTCCAGCAGATCGGCCGACGGCACAAAGAACAGGCCGCCCGTGACTGCATGGCTGAAGTCGAGCAGGCGGTCGTAGTTGCCGGGCGGGCGTCCGACGAACATGTTTTCCAGCATCAGCTCGATGGGGCGCGGCGAACGCGCGTAGCCGATGAAGTAGGTGCCGAACTCCCCTGCCCCCGGTCGGCCGAACGGCATGTTGTCGCGCAGGATCTTCAGTTCCTGGCCATTTTCCTCAATGGTCGTCAGGGCGCTGTGCGAAGACGTGGGCTTGATGTCGTCGTCGAGTTCCACGTTGGACCACTTGTGGCGGCCGATGACGCCTTCCTGGCTCTCGACCGTCAACGCGTTCCATGCCGCCATGTCGTGCAGGTACTTCTGCACCAGCACATAGCTGCCGCCAGCGAACTCGGCATCCTCTTCGCCGATGACGGTGAAGTCGAGCGCCTCGCGCCCTTCGGGATTCTCGGTCCCGTCCACGAAGCCGATGATGGCGCGCCGGTCGAAGTAGCGGAAGCCATGGACTTCATCCACGACGGTCACGGCATCGCCCAGCCCGCCGAGCAGCAAGGTCGCCAGCTCGAAACAGAAATCCATCGAATCGGCGCGGATGTGCAGCAACAGGTCACCGGGCGTGGCGACGGCCAAACGCTCACCTGAACCCAATTCGCGGAAAGGATGCAGCGCAGCGGGACGCGGCGCTCCGAATAGCGTGTCCCAGGCCTGGGAGCCAAAGGCGGTGACACAGGAAAGATTCTGCTCGGGCGCACGCGTGGACACTGTGCGGACGACGCCTGCGACATCGGCACACCAGTCGCGCACCGTGCCAGCGGCAGCGGCGCCCTCATTGAGCGTAGCAACGATGAAAATCGCGTGGCGGGTGGTCGTGTTGTGTACGGCTTGGGATGCGGGTTGACGGTCGGACATCGGATCGGGGACCTCAAGAAAACGAGCGCGGCGGCGCGGAAAGGCTAGTCCGATTCTAAGCGCGGACTGTGGCTGGGTGCACCGGGTTAGTTACGGCACCGCCCTCAACCACTCGCTCACCACATCCAGCACGATGCGGCTTTGTTCCCGATGGGGGACATGGCCGCAGTTCTCCAGCAGCACGGGGCGTCCGCCGGCCAGCGCCGCGATCTTGTCCTGGTGCTTGGGAGAGCCGTATTCGTCGATTTCTCCATGAAGCGCCAGTACCGGGCAACGGACCTGGCGCAACGGCTCGTCCAGATTCCAATCGGCGAAGTCCGGCGACAGCCAGGTGTTGATCCAGGCGCCCAGCACCCATTCTGCTTTCTCGCCGTGGTACTTCTTCAGTCGGTCCAGCTGTCCGGGTTCCGCAAAGTTCTGCTTGGCCGCGCGTATGCCTTCCAGCGTGCGGTCTTCGGCAAACATTTGCGCGGACTCGGTGATCAGCGCGCGACAATCGTCGGCGTATACGCCGGCGCTGCAGACGGCCATGCCGCCGCCCACGCTGTGGCCAAACCCCACGAAGGCGTCGATGCCCATTGCCTCGCGCAAGCGACGAAATCCGTTCCCCGCCTCTTCTTCCACAAAATCGGGCTTAAACACGGCGGTGTTGGGATCGGAGCGGCCGAAGCCCAGACGGTCGTAGGCGATGACGCTGCGTCCGGTTGCTTGCGCCAGTTGTTCGGGGAAATCCCGCCACAGTTCCACGCAACCCAGCGAATCGTGGAACATCACGATGGGCGCCGCGGCCACCGCCTCCCCTGTGGGGTCCCAGCGCCGCGCGAAAAGACGGCCCTGGCTGGTGTGCACGTAGACATCCTGGCTGGTAATGGCAAGCATGAAAAGTCCTGGGGAGAGTATGCGGCGATGCGCCATCGCACCGCGCTCCGATTATAGGAAAACCGGAAACCTCACCGCAGCCCGGACACCACGCCCGCTGCGATGATGAGCAGTACCAGCGCCGAAATCGCCGTGTAGGCGTAGTCGCGTTCGCGCAGGAAGATGGCCAGCATCAGCGCCACTCGCGCTATCGGCAGCAGGATGAAGAGAGCCACCCCGGCCCTGACCAGTTCGAGCCCGCACAGGCCGGCCTGCGCTTGCGGCAGGAAATCAAGCGCCATGCCCGCGGCGATGAGGGCCGAGGCGAGCCATGTTCCGTACCACAGCAACCCGGCGATGACGCGGTCGCGCCGCGCATGCTTGTCTGCCGCCTGGGTCATGCCGGGCCTCCCGGAATATGCACGCCCAGCGCGCTCAGCAGCATCTGTACCGCCAGCAGGGACAGCACGATCACGAAAAAGAGGCGCAGCTTGGCCGCTGGCAGGCCCATCAGCAGCCGGGCGCCGAGCAGCGCGCCCGCGACCGAACCCAGCGCGACGGGACCGGCGATGCCGATGTCGATGTCGCCGCGCACGAAGTAGGCGCCAGCGCTGGCCGCTGCCGTCACGCCGATCATGAAGTTGGAAGTCGCCGACGAGACCTTGATGGGCAGCTTCAGCGCCGCGTCCATGGCGGGGATCTTGAGCACGCCCGAGCCTATCCCGAGCAAGGCCGAAATCAGGCCGGCGCCGTACATCAGCGACAGGCCCAGCGGCACGCGATCCACCTGATAGTGCACCTCGCGGCCCAGCGCGCGATCTGGAAAACTGGAATGCAGGCGCAGCGCCGTGGCCCAGCTTGCAGCGCCGGGCGCGATGGCGACAGCTTCGCGGCGGCGCGCCAGCATCTGTTGGGCGGACAGCGCCAGGATGACTGCGAACAAGCCGTACAGGAATTCGGTCGAGACCAGGCCGATGAGGAACACGCCGGTCAGCGCGCCCAGCGTAGTGGCGGTCTCCAGCACGATCGCCAGCCGGACGTTGGTCAGCCGCCCCTTCAGGAACGGCGCCGCGCTGCCGCAGGAACAGGCGATCACCGAGATGATGCTGGCGCCGATCGCCACATGGATGTCCACGCCGAACAGCAGCGTCAGGATGGGCACGATGAAGATGCCGCTGGCCATCCCCAGCACTCCGCCCAGGGCGCTGGCGCCGAAGGCGGCGACGAACAGCCAGAAGAGGGTCGACGTCTCCATGGCCGCCGGCTCAGGTCCGCTTGCGCGGTTGCCGCGACAGGCGGGTGGTGAACCGGATCAGGTCGCCGCGGTAATACAGCTTTTCGTAGTCGACCGGCCGCTGTGCCTCGGTGTAGGAGGTGCGCTCGATCAGGAAGATCGGGCTTCCCACGGCAACGCCCAGCGCCTGCGCGACGCGCTCGTCCGCCGTCACCGCTTCAAGCTGGTACTCGGCCTCGATCAGCGGCAGGTCGTAGCGCAATTCCAGCAGGTCAAAGATGGGTTCGGCTTCCAGGTCGTTGCTGGCGACCTTTTCGCCTACGTCCAGCGGCAGATAGGTTTCGTCAAACGACATGGCCACGCCGTCCGCCAGCCGTATGCGCTCGATGCGGTAGACCAGCGCGCCGCGCGTCACGCCCAGTTGGCGCGCCACGTCTGCCGTGGCCGGCACCGGCCGCTTGTCCAGCAGGCGCGCCGTGGCCTGGCGGCCGAGCGCGTCCATGTCCTCGACGAATCCGCTCAGCGCCGTCAGCGCCTGCGTCAGCTTGGGTTCCGTGACGAACGTGCCCTTGCCGCGCCGGATTTCCACCAGCCCGCGGGCAACCAGGTTTTCCACCGCCTTGCGCACCGTGGTGCGACTGACGGCGAAGCGCTCGATCAGTTGGTCTTCCGTTGGCAGCTGGCTGCCGGGCGCCAGGCCGCCGGCTGAAATTTCCGCGGCCAGCGCCGTTTCCACCCGAGCATAGAGGGGGGCATATTCGGAGTCGTTTTGCATGAAGTCATCATAACATCATGATGTCATGATGATGCAAGCAACGCTCCACGTTACAACGGCGTAGCCAGCAACTGGTAGTCTTCGCAGGCCCGGCCGGCGCCTCCCGCGCCGGCGCCCACTCTCAAGCGAGACACGATATGAGCAGTTTCATGCACAGCGCCTCCGTACCCGTCCTGACGCAAATGCTGTCGGCCCTGTCCGATGTGCTGAAGAAGGCGGAAGCCCAAGCCACGGAAAAGAACATCGATCCGGACGCATACCTCGGCGCCCGCCTGTTCCCCGACATGTTCCCGCTGTCGCGCCAGGTGCAGATCGCGTCGGATTTTGCCAAAGGCATCGCCTCGCGCCTGGCCGGCGCCGAAGTGCCGTCGTGGCCGGACAGCGAGGCCAGCTTTGCCGGCCTGCAAGCCCTGATCGCCAAGACGCTGGAGCACCTGGGTTCCTTCGGCCCTGAACAGTTCGCACAGAGCGAAGCCCGCGAAATCGTGCTGCGTCCGGGCACGCCCAAGGAAAAGAAGCTGAGCGGCAGCGCCTACCTGCTGCACTATGGCCTGCCGCAGTTCTTCTTCCACGTCACCACGGCCTACGACATCCTGCGCCACAACGGCGTGGAAATCGGCAAGCGCGATTACATGGGCAAGTATTGATCCAGCACTGCGGGCCCCATGCCGCGGGGCCCGCGCCCGGCTACTCCGCGTAGCCGGGATTGCGGCGGTCCAGGCGGCGCAGCAAACCCGGCCAGGCCAGCATGGCCTTGTGCGCGCGGTCGGCCTGCGATTCCACCGTCGCATTCTTCAGGATATCCGGCGGAATGTAGGTCAGCTCGCCGCCGGCCTGGGCCCGCACCTGCACCATGCAGGCGGCCTCCAGCCGGTGCATGGCCTGGAAGGCCTCGGCCATGCTCTGCCCCACGGTCAACAAGCCGTGGTTGCGCAAGATCAGATAAGAGTTGCTGCCCAGGTCCCGCACCAGTCGCGGCTGTTCCTCGGGATTGAGCGCCAGACCTTCGTAGTCGTGGTAGCTGAGCGAGCGCAGCACGATGAACGCGAACTGCGACAGCGGCAGCAACCCGGCCTTCTGCGCCGACACCGCCACCCCGTTGATGGAGTGCGTGTGCAGCACGCACATGGCGTCCTTGCGGGCCGCGTGGATACAGCTATGGATGGTGAAGCCGGCTGGATTGATGTCGTATTCCGACTCCATGACCTTGCGCCCGTCCAGGTCGATCTTGACCAGGCTCGATGCGGTGATCTCGTCGAACATCATGCCGTAGGGGTTGATCAGGAAGTGTTCGGTTCCCGGCACCTTGGCCGTGATGTGGGTAAAGATCAGGTCGTCCCAACCAAACAACGCCACCAGCCGGTATAGCGCCGCCAGATCCTTGCGGACCTCCCATTCCGTTGCGCTGACCTGTTCGCGCACGCTGGCGCCCTTGCCTGCCGTATCCATACTGTCTCCATTTTTCGATGATCGCCTGCGGCTACTGCGCGGGCGCTGACTGGCACTTTATTCGTTTTACCCATGGCCGGCACGCGGCGCGGCCAAGGAGCGGTCACCGCAGCTCGCAAAGAATTCACATATGTGATGGAAATGGCGGGATGTCATTCCTATGATTCCGCTCAATAGCAGCCCAGTACAGATACCCCGCCACACCATGTCCGTTGATCTTCCCGATACCGATTTCCGTATCCATCAGCTGGTCAGCCGGCACCTGCCTGGCCTGGCCGCGCATACCGCCCTGATTTCCGACGAAGGCAGCTGGACCTATGCGGAACTCGACACGGTGGTCGATGCGCTGGCTGCCTATCTGCTGAGCCAGGGCTTGCGCGCTGGCGACCGCCTGCTGATCGCCGGGGAAAGCGGCGGTACCCAACTGGCCGCCGTGCTGGCCTGCAGCCGCCTGGACGCCTGGGCGGTGGTCGTCAACGCCCGCATGACAGGCGTCGAGGTTGACGCCATCAAGGCCCACTGCCAACCGCGGCTGCTGCTTGCCACCAGCGGCCTGTCGGCGGAAGCCCGGGCCCACGGTCTGCGCCATGGCGCGCGCGAGGTCGAGCTTGCCGGCCTGCGTTTTGCCTGCTCCGAAGCGGACTCCGCCGCGCAAGCCGAGCCCGTGCAGGCGGACTCGCGCGAGCAAGTGGCGGTGATGATCTACACCAGCGGCACCACCGGCACGCCCAAGGGCGTGATGCTCACGCATGCCAACCTGGGTCATTCGTCCGCCGTCGCACGCCACGCGCGCGGTACCGGCCCAGACGACCGG
>LNAP01002480.1_pt1 | contig 31813 bp, 29 predicted proteins | sample 602601 | NCBI WGS metagenome assembly LNAP01 (sample SAMN02440304, study PRJNA202911) | soil metagenome | biome: Subtropical and temperate rainforests or woodlands; isolation source: soil samples (1 kg each in a 20% v/v slurry with milli Q water) were... ...
GCGCACGAAGACATACATGAAGATGACGGGGGCCTCAAAAGCGACAACGGCGCGAGACCTCCAGAACCTCGTTGAGCTCGGTATTTTTAGGCAAGCTGGTGAAGGTCGTAATACGCATTACGAAGTTGAAGTTATTTGACCAGTTTTATTGATGGTCACTGCTGGCTTTGGATGTTTCTTGAGAATCGTGTGGCAAGTGTGTGGCGAGCGCCACTTAAGTATCTGTAATCATTGATATTTTTATAGCTTCCCAAGCTGTAGGTCGCCGGTTCGAAGCCGGTCGCCCGCTCCATAATGAAATCAATGGTTTAACGGTCGTTTTTGATCTCAAATTGGAGCGTTTTGGTGGTTTTTGCCACAAAAACTCACCCGCGAAAACCCGCAGAAATCCGCCATTGTCCGCCGTAGGCTTTTTGAGCTTGTGGCCAATTTGTGGCCAATCCGCCCGGCTCGCAGGCCAGCATTCTCCTGGAGAATGGCGAATCGTCGGGGCTGGTCTGCTTTCGGGCTCTGGAGTATGTTGAGCGCTGACCATAATCCAAATCAGCACAGGATTCTGTTCGGTGATTCCAAGGGTATTGAGCCTTGTAGGCTGATAGGCCGTCAGGCGTAGTTTTTAGGATCGACACAAACGACAAGGATAGAATTTTGTCTGACCTGAATTTCGAAAAACAAGCGCAGGACTATTACGGTAAGGCTCCTCTCATCATCCTGGGCAGCGGTGCATCTGCTGCCCATGGCATGTCTGGAATGGGTGCGCTTGCGAAGCACCTGGTCGAAAATACCGACATTTCGGGCTTGTCTGCTGCCGAGATTGAGGCTTGGGAGAAATTCTGCCAGGTCTTATTGGACGGCGTTGATCTGGAGTCGGCACTGCATCAGGTGGCCGTTACTGAAGAGCTGACCTCCAGGATTATCACCGCAACCTGGTCGCTCATCAGCTCTGAAGACATTCAAATCTTCCACGATAGCCTTCAGAGCCAAGCGATGTTTCCGCTGAGTCGGCTGCTGCGCCACATGTTCAAAAGCAGCCTCACCAAAATAAATATCGTCACTACGAATTATGACAGGCTGGCAGAATATGCCTGCGATCAGGAGGGGGCCCATCATTACACGGGCTTCTCACACGGGTTTTTTCGGCAGCGCGCCGAACCGAATGAAATCAAGTCTGCACGCAGGGTGAATATCTGGAAGGTTCACGGTTCTCTGGACTGGTTCAAATCGCCTCTTGAAGACATCGTAGCCCTTTCAAACATTCAAGGGATACCTGCTAACTACAAGCCGACAATCGTGACCCCGGGCACTCAGAAATATCAAACGACGCATTTGGAGCCATATCGCTCGACTATTCACAATGCCGATTTGGCCATTACCGCTGCTAACTCATACCTGTGTATTGGCTACGGCTTCAACGACGAGCATATTCAGCCGAATATCATGTCTAAATGCCAGCGCCAGAATACCCCGATCACGATCATTACCTATGCGCTCTCAGACGCTGCCAGGAAGCTCATTCTTGACGGCAAGGCGCAGAATTACCTGGCAATAGAACGGGGAGCAACAGACGACCAGTCCATCGTCTACTCCTCTTTGAATGAGACTCCGGTGACCGTTGAAAAAAACATCTGGAGTCTTGAGGGTTACCTGTCACTCATCATGTAGGAAGAAGAGATGCCGATTTTTAACTTTAAGGATAAAGACGCACTTGGGAAGGTCGCCTCCGTTGACACGACAAACGTGATCGTGGACGTGGAAAATGTCGACCAGCTCAAAAGGTTGCAAGTCAACCATCTGGCGGTGCTCCAAAGCAGCAGGCTCATCGGCCTCATCACCCAGGTGACCCGCAAGCGCGGCATCGAGGACATCGCAGGCGATGGCATCAGCGACCAGACTTCAGAACTGAACCTGTGCAAAATCGCCCTGATTGGCACCATGCTGGATCGTGACGGCGGCAAAGAAAACGTCTTTCGCCGCACTCTGGAAAGCGTCCCGGAAATCGACGCGAATTGCTTTTCGCTAGAGGGCGAAAACCTTACTGGCTTCATGCGTACGCTCTCCAGCGTTTCTGCCGATGGGAATGCGCTGACACTGGGCAAATACACACTGGACGAACACGCCGTTGCCTACCTCAACGGTAACAAGTTTTTCCAGCGCCACGCATTCATCGGCGGCAGCACCGGATCAGGTAAATCCTGGACGACAGCCAAGATCATTGAGCAGATGGCAGGACTCTCTACAGCGAACGCCATTGTTTTTGATCTTCATGGTGAATACTCGCCATTGGTGGGCCAAGGCATTCAGCACTTCAAAGTGGCCGGTCCAGCAGATGTTGAGGCTAAGCGCACCATTAACGATGGTGTGCTTTACCTGCCTTACTGGCTGCTTTCGTATGAAGCACTCGTGGCAATGTTTGTTGACCGGAGTGACCAGAATGCGCCCAACCAGGCCATGCAACCAGGCGAAACAAAAGTACCTGGAAGATGGTGGCCAGAAAGATGTACTGAAGCACTTCACCGTCGACAGCCCGGTCCCCTTTAACCTTGATTTCCTCATGGGCCGGTTGAATGACATCAACGTCGAGATGGTTCCCGGTGCTCGCGGTGAAAAGCAAGGGGATTTCAACGGAAAGCTGTCACGCATGATTTCCCGCCTTGAGAACAAAATTTCTGATCGGCGTCTTGGCTTTATGTTCAACGGCGGCGGAGATGTTCTGGATTTCTCCTGGCTTGAAAAGTTCACCACTGCCGTGCTCGGAAGCTCTGGAGAAAATGGTAAAGCTGGTATCAAGATCATCAATTTTTCCGAGGTTCCATCAGACGTTCTCCCGCTGATCGTTTCCCTTGTCGCGCGGGTCACATTCTCTGTCCAACAGTGGACACCATCCGAGCTGCGCCATCCTATTGCGCTTCTGTGTGATGAAGCGCACCTCTACATGCCCCAACGAAGCATGGCGGAATCAGCTGACGATATTTCCCTGGATATTTTCGAGCGCATCGCCAAGGAAGGCCGTAAGTACGGTGTCAGCCTTGTGGTGATAAGCCAGCGTCCGTCCGAGGTGAATAAAACGATGCTCAGCCAATGCAGCAACTTCGTATCTATGCGGCTGACCAACGCCGAGGATCAGGGCGTTATCAAGAGACTTCTTCCCGATAGCCTCGGTGGGTTCAGCGACATCCTGCCGACCCTCGATACAGGCTGTCGGTGATGCGAGCTTGCTGCCAAGTAGAATCAGAATCGATGAACCTAAAAACAAACCGAATAGCGGGACGGTCAATTTCTGGGATGAATGGCAAAAACCGGTAAAAGATAAGCGCCTTTCGGTTGCTGTCGATAACTGGCGTAAGCAAAACATCCAGTAAGTGATCCCTATGGATGACCTCAAGGGCGCGGAGCTCTTGAGGTCATTACACGACGCATATTTTCCAGCGAGGCCAGGGCATTTTGATGCTCTTGGCTTGTCCTGTCGCCACGCTCAAAGTATTAAACACCAAGGATTTTTGGAGGCGAACTTAATGATTGACACCGGCGCGACTGTACGAATGGATATTTTGCGCAAGGCCGCAGACCAGCAAATTCTAAAGCCTTTGAAATCATATGGCTGGAGTGCAAAAATAGATTCAGAGCATGTCCCTGGAGAGTTTCTTATCGTAAGCGCGTCAAAGCTTAGTCAGGAACATAAAGTCGCTTTAATGTATTCATCCGCTACCGATAATAGGCACTACAAATTTTTAGATTCCGAAGTGGAACACATTTTTACTAATGGCGAGCTCTATATGGTTGAAAGTTTTGCGTACGGAATAAAATCTAAGGTAACTCCGGTAAGCGACTTTTTTCCACTCATGATTGAATGGAGTAGGGCACTTACGCCACCGACAGAAACCACAATAAAAAACAAGATTCTGAAAGGCTACATTCAAATAACGGCCGAAAAGCCGATAGACGGTATATGGGCTCATCTCAGTCAGCTCGCCAGCACTACACTGGCGAAAAAGCTAATCTTGCGAAGATCTCAAGAGGAAGGAATAGAACTTTCAGAGCACCAGTTGGAAAGCAAGGCAGCAGGCGTTGCTTTCTCTATCAGAAACGCATCCGATTATTTCAAAAGCGCGCAAAATGAAAGCCTGAATAAAAGAATTCTCAGTTTGTACTATGGCTCTTTGGCACTAGCATTTGCGGAGATGCTGGCCGCACCGCACGGTCCTATGGACCTCGATGAGGTGGAAGGTATGACCAAGTATGGCCATGGCCTATATACGGTCGCCTCCAATACAAACGATTTTGGGGGGCTGACAGTAGGTGTATTGGCAACAGGATTTTTCCCCCGGTGGGCAAGTTTTTTAGGGCATGACGTTAGCGCTTATCCCAAGAAGAAAGCGACATCTGCCAGCGACTTAAGTAATCTTGCTTCTGGAAGCTTTGCAACATTGGAGCAACTATTCTCGACTCTTCCTGAGCTGGGTAAGTTATTCGTAGACGTCTATGATTCCGAGCCTTCATGGGTTCACGCTGTCTACGATTCGGGCGCCGGTCACAGGCTGCATGGAAAACAGACAGGCAGCAGCTATATAAAACTAATTGATCAGACCTCTAAAATCAGTGCTGAGCGTTTAGCACGAAACGGTTGGGCTCTCACAGAAATTGAAGCTGTAGAGGAGGAGCCTAAGTCGAAAGTATACCGAGCAAGAGTCGATCATGATGGCCTCGAATACTGGTATCAAGCATTACCTTTACACCATAGTTCCTTTTTTCAAGGAAATGCGTTGATTCTGCCTGTCCTCGGGGGCGTTTATGAGTACAGAGCAATCAGTCTCTCGTTGCTCTATGCGCTCTCAATTCTTGTGCGCTATATGCCAAGTGCTTGGAGGCGAGTAGAAGGGGGTGACTGGGATCAGCATTTTGCGTTAGTGAAAATGGTGCTAGATGTGTTTGAAAGAGTTCTTCCTCAGCAGTTTTTAGAAAGCATCACAAATCAAAAAATACATTCAAGCATGCCGGGTGGATTTTAAAACTCATGTGCAGGCTATAATGCCACAAGGTTGTCATGAAGGCCCTTGAGGGGTGACGGGCCCTTGAGTTCACTCTCGCGTTTTTTTGGAGTTTGTTCTGAACTCTGAATCTTTAAACGGTTTTTTGCTATATTCGTCTCACGCGCATGTGCGTCCTCACGGAGATAGTACAGTGTCAAAATTGGCGGAATTTCGGGCAGCTGAACGCGAGCTCCAAGAACAACTTGCTCAACTCGAAGCATTGAAAACCAATGCCGGGTTGAAGAAGGAAATCGAGTTTGAAGAAAAACTGACGAGCCTGATGCAGTCCTATGGCAAGGGCTTAAAGGACGTGATTGCCATCCTTGATCCTGCCCCCGCTGGCCGTAAGGTGGAGAAGTCCTCAGGCGCGCATCGGCGTCCGCGCGTATTGAAGCGCTACAAAAATCCTCACAGTGGCGAAGTGGTGGAAACCAAGGGCGGCAATCACCGTGTTTTGAAAGACTGGAAAGCACAATACGGGGCTTCCACGGTGGAATCCTGGCTCCAGGCCTGATCGGCCAAGCTCGTTTGTAGATAAGGCTCAAGGGCGCAATGCCCTTGAGATCATGACGCGGTGGATATTTTCCAGCGAGGCCAGAGCATTCTGATGCTCCAGGCTTTCCCGGTCACCGCGTACTGCGACATTGAAGACCTCCCGGTACAGCACGCGCAGTTCGCTTTCAGATTTTGTGGCCAGTTCAAAGATCGTTATCAGTTTCATTTCATGTCTCCACCGTCTTTCGGCCACCCTTCGCGGCCTTGTGACGCTGTGCCAGCACAGGCGTCGTCCACGCAGCACCCCAACTGGGCCGTAACGCGAGAGAAGGAGTCATTTATGACTTGCTGCTGGAGGAGACGACGGCAGTGCTACAGGTCAAACAAAAGGACGCGAGGCGTGCCGTGAGGTGGAAAGAGAAGTGATCTCTCTGATAGCGACATCAGAAGTGGAAAAAATATTGGCGAATCTGACGGCGTTCGCCGCCTGACCGGGCTCTAAGCGCTATGCGCTCCGGGTCAATGGAAGCCTTGTCCCGGCGATCCCTTCGCAAGAACGAAAAGCCGCTAAGGGGTGCTGCCCCTGGCGCAACGCAAGGGTGAAGCTTTGCCCCGATGAACGGTATCCCCAGCCTTCCGCACCCATAAAAAAGCATGGGTTTGTGCAGGCCGGGTGATCCCCCTCCCTTCACCGAGCCCTTGCGTTTTACCTCCCCGGTCTCGCCGACGGGCAGGGGTGCATGTGCGACCTCACGCACAGCACCCGAAGCCCTTAAAGGAGCCAAGACCATGACCACCGAACCCAGAATTTACGTTGCAGACCTGGCCGCCTATAACAGCGGATACTTTCACGGCGTTTGGATCGACGCTACATTGGACGCGTCAGACATTCAGGATCAAATCAACGCCATGCTGGCGCAATCGCCGGTCGGGGACGCGGAGGAATACGCGATTCACGACTACGAAGGTTTTGATGGTTACAGCCTTGGCGAATACGCGGGGATTGACGCTGCGCATGAGGCCGCCTGTTTTATCGAAGAATTCCCGGCGTTCGGCGGGGCTCTGCTGGATCAGTTTTCCAGCGTTGAGGAGGCCCGGAAAGCAGCCGAGGAGGATTATTGCGGCAGCTATGAATCGCTGGCGGATTACGTGCAGGAGCTCACTGAGGAAACCACGGAGATTCCCGAAGTGTTGCGCTATTACATTGACTACGAAGCCATGGCCCGTGACATGGAGTTGAACGGCGACGTGTTCATCATCGAGGAGGGATACAAAACGGTGCATATATTTTGGAATCGTTAACCTTGGGCGCTTAATCACAATGTCGAAATATAATCCGTCCCCGCATCCCCACAGGGGCGCGGCATGTTGAGGTCTTTGTCGGGCAATCAACGGACCGCACCGATTTCATCAGGTTACCTACTTCCGAGCAGGCGAGCGCCGTCCGAAAATGTGGTCAAACTTCAGGCATTGGCCGCCTTGTCCCTGACCTGATCTTCGCTACGGCCCGCCAGACAGTGGTCTTACTGACCTGCATGCGGGCAGCAATGACCTCCAGAGGCATGTCGTCGCAAATTGCCATGCGCTGAACGGTCAATTCCTGGCTCGGTGTCAGGGCCGCAGGCCGTCCCGGTTTGCGACCTCTTCGTTGAGCGGCTAGCATCCCAGCCTTCGTCCGCTCGGAAATTAATGCTCGTTCAAATTCCGCCACAGCGCCCGTGATGTGAAATACAAGCTTGCCTGCTGGCGTCTGGGTGTCGATTTGATCGGAAATTGACCAGAAACCAATTCCCCGCCGCTCGAGCTTCCCAAGGGTCTTGATGAGGTCTTGCAACGAGCGGCCTAAGCGGTCGAGCTTCCAGACAACCAGCACGTCACCGTCGCGCAGGGTGCGCAGGGCCGCATGGAGAGCCGGGCGACGTGTGAGGGCGCCGGATTTCTTCTCTTCAAAGATGCGCTCGCACCCGGCCTGTCGCAGGGCTTCGATTTGCAGGTCAAGAAGCTGGTCTTCTGTCGATACACGGGCGTACCCGATCTTCATGGTTCTGCCTTTCCCGCAGGCAGGCACCGCTGTCAAAAGGAGGGTCACACAGCCGCACTTACTGTTGTTCCGCAAAGGAACCTTTAAGGACTCTATTCACGAGATCTCAAAGAGTCAATTGCTACTGAGACTCCGCACGCAACTACATACAGGCAGCACCAGGTTTCAAAAGGGTTCGTTTTCGGAACGTCATATTTAGTTCCCCTGGTGAGCCCCTGTGATGCCCATGGCGGAATCCCGAGTGCATACCGGCGCATGCAACGCATCACCTTCTCTTTCGATCAAGGAGTCCCGGATATGACGACTTTGAAGATTCAGGCGATGCAGCGAGGGCAGGGGGCGTTTCCCTCCATGGACAGCCAGGAACGACTTCCATTTTCGAGTGACGACGCGATGTGCTTGGCTTCACCAGGAGGGCGGCGATGCGGTATCGCGCCACCTATTTCACGAGTGCTGAAATACCTTCCTCTTTCGCTGGCTTTCGCAACCACTTGCGTTTACGTCGGTAACGCCAACGCCGCCGATATCGGCGATTGCGACACACCTGAAGCAATGACCGCTCGCCTCAAGACCGAGGGCCAGCATTCGGTGGCGTCTGCGCAGATGATTGCGCCGGACAAGCGCCTGTTCGGAATGATCTTCACGATGAGCGATGACCGGAAAGTCGGCTATATCCTGAAGGCAGACCAGCCGCTGGGGGATAGGGCGGGGCAGATTTGCATTTATGAGCGACTGGCGGACATACGGCTATATGACGCCCGCTCAGCGGGAATACCCAATGCGGCACTTCTGAAAGCCCCAGATGAGGACGCTGTTGCGAACTGCAAACGTCTCCAACTAGCGGGGAAATTTCCGCAGGGAAACTGTTCTTCGCTGAATCAAGTTCTTCATCGCGTCGAGCCGCTTGGAGAGCGGGTCATGATTCAAGGCTTCACTGTTGCGAAGGGCCCATCAGGCATCTACCAGCCCACCAGCGGTGTGGTAACGGTTTCGGGCAATGTCAATGGAAGTATCAATGACGATCCCGCGCATCCGTCACGTGGTATCGTTGGCGGCATCGCCTACAGCTCGTTGCCCGACGGGGCAACGATCCTCAATGCGACCTTAGCCTATCCGAGGTACACCGAGTACGGGCTTGCTGCATTGAAATGATCTCTGCTACAGGTTGAGGCCGGTAGCAGTGATCTCGGGCGCTGGCGGCGCTGAAGGCGCGGAGGCTGGCCGGACGACGGGTGGAGCGACCGCTGCAAAGGCAGTACCCAAGTCTTTCGCGGACTGGAATGGGGATTTGCGATCCTCATCAAGGGCCGATGCTGCGGACACTGCTGCGCGAGCCTGATCCGCCGAGGCCGATGGCGTGTTGCCTTTGTCAAGATGGTTCTGAGCGGTGGCGGCATCAATCGCCTTTCCCACGCGCGACCGATCCAGCTTGTGTTCTTCTTCAGTTTCCTCTGGAGTTAACGTCCCACGCCCGCGCTTGTCTTCGAGCTCTTTCTTGCGCCGGACGCTCGCCTTGAACTCGTCCTTCTCGTCCTCACGGATAAGGCCCTTGCGAACGGCCCAGTCAGCATAGGCATCGGCGTTGTCGATGACATTCTGGCGGGCAGTCTGTGCCTGCGCGTTCGTCATCTGGACACCGCCGACCGTGGTCATCTCTGTGTTCCAGCGGGCGAGGTTGGCCAACTCACGCGCTTCGCGCTCTTCTTTACGTTTTTGTTGATCGTGTAGCGCATGTTGCTGCGCGTTCGGGTTCACCGTCATACGGCTGGCTGAGAAGACGGCCTTGCCCGTCGAAGCCTGCGCCCCGAATAGGGTTTTCGAGATGTCGTGAAGATCGTTTTCGGGAACGCCGGGGTCCGCATCGGCGAAATTCGGCAGATCACTACGCCGATCTACCACAGGTTCCCTTGCTCCCGCAAGGGAACCACGAAAACCTGAACCTGGCTCTTGCTCTGTCATGAACCACTTCCCATAACACTTATCAAAACATCCAGCAGCCTTGGATTGCAGGGGCCGGATATAGGTAGTTTATGGGAATAAGATTAACAAGTTCTTAACTCAGGCGGCCTGAATAGTGTTAGGTATTTCCAGGAGGTTTAATAGAGCTATGTGTGGCCCTGTGCAAGTTAGCCAAGGTATCCTCTAAAGATGGACAAGGATGTGACAGTAGGTATGCGCTCATCTCAGTAGTTCTTGCCCGGGCGATTTTCTCGAAATCCGATCTTGTAAACTTGTTGTAATCCCATTCGCCTTGGCCTCGCTTAATCGATGGGCAAGGGTGTGACAGCAGATATGCGCTCATTTCAGCAGTTCCAGCTCGGGCGATTTTCTCGAAATCTGCTCGAGTAAATTTGTTGTAATCCCATTCATCTTGGTCTTGCTTATTTGATTTGGGCATTTAAATATCCTCATTGTTTAAGTTGCTTTAATGATTACCTTAAATTAAACCGCCAATCAAGTTTAGTATGGGGCTTAGAAAAATCTCCAACTCCGCAAAATAGGTGTTAACATTATGTGAATTAAGATTCGAAGTTAGATCGTTGTCCCTCATGATCTCTACATTAACTACTCCTGCCGGTGACTCATAGCCTCCGCAAAAAACTGGAAAGCAAATTAAAAATCTGTAGTCTCCATTTTCAATTTCATTCAGAATCTCTGATCGAACTGCATTTGGGATTTTGCTGTTAGAAAAATCAATTCTGTCGCAGTCAAGTGTCACCCTCTTTTTCTGGAGGAATGCACGCGGAGCCCCAGGTAGAATGCGCAAAAGTGCGCCACTTTTAGAATGAAGTTCTACTGGTAAAGAAAAGCCTTTTCCACTACATCTATAAACTTTGTCTTTGCTGACTTCCAAAGGAGTTAGTATGTGTGAATATTGTTTTGCTCCGAAGACGAAGCGCAGCGAGGTGTCTTCCGATAAATACCTATCCTCCCAAGGGCGCGCTTTCATGACATTTGCTCTCGCGATGGGACGGTCACTATTCAGCCAATTCCCACTAATATCACAAACAGTGTCTAACAGCCCACGAAGCACATTTTTTCTGTCGGCGCTCGGCTCAGCACCGTCAAAACCCTTCTTCGCCTCACTTCTCATAAGAATTTGGTAGTTTCTAATTTCGACGCTAGCCTGCACCGCAAATAAGCGAGCCTTTATTCGATAGAGGTCCTCAAAGGAGTTATTTGTCTTGGCGGGTTCTAATCTTCTAACTGGCAGTGCATTAGTTCCACCATCCTCTAGTAGTTTATATCCACCATCACCCGAGTGTGGAGTTATGGCTGGATTTACACCTTGGTGAATGACTGCCAGATACGGCCATTGCCGAAAAGTTGCAAGCCCTCCGCTTTTTTCGATGCGAATTAGGCTGTAACCATTAATTCTTTTTTCTTTTTTTTCACCTGAGGGTGCTTCAAAATGCTCCATGCCAAAAAGCGATGGAGCCTGGATGGAAAATCGCTCCTGCGCTCCGCCATATGATTCTCCAGAAGATAGTGGAATATGCATGTGGCCAAATGCGTGAAATAAAATTTCACCAGAGCGATGAACATCCCGCAGGAAAAATGCCTTCGAATCAGCATCAAGCCAGTTTAATGGGTGATGAGTGGCCAATATGACTGCATCATGCGAGCGGCACCATTCCCGAGGCGTAATATTGCCCGAAGCGTCCTTTTGTGTGAATATTGAATGGTATTGTGGAGAGGTTAATCCTAGCTGGCCTTCTGTTAGAGAATCTTTGAAATGCAAATGAGCTGTGTTCAGCCCAATTACACCTAATTTGAGACCGTTCATTTCTACAGTTGCGGCAAAATCGCCAGGTATATCGCCATACAGGATTTTTGACGGATGTTTTTGCCGCTTCCACCATGTGTCATAGTTCTTAAACCAACCTCCCAGTGTTACGGAGTAATTACTCCAAAATTTGGATCTTTCCGATCGAAAATCTTTTAAAACCGCTTCGGTAATCTGCGCTTTGTTATCTGGCCGGGACATGTCGTGGTTTCCCGGTACTGCCAATATTGGGCAGGTTAGATCTAGTTTTCCTCGAAGTTGTTCTATTTTTTTATCAAGTTCGGCATACTGCGTCGAAGTGCCAGAAAAAACCAAATCACCAGTAAAAAGAATCAGATCAACTTTCTGACTTTTAGACGACTGAAGCGCTGCCTTTACGCTATCAACAAAAAGATCCTCGAAACTCTCCCAGTGAGTGCAGACCCCTTCCTGTCCCCAATGAAGATCGCTTAGATGCAGAACGCAAATCGCATTCACTTCGCCTCCTTTATATCCGCATTGAATACGCGGGGGCGCTTTTCATCGCGGAACGGCATGTACTCGACGTTCGTCACACCAATCACGTCTTCAGAATAGCGCATATAGGCGTAAGTCAAGGTATTGAGCAGGCGCGGGTGATCCCGAAAATTTCAGCCTCGCGTGCAGTTAGATAGTCCCAGGTCGTTTTAGCATTGGTGAGGTTGTAGTCGCGCTCTACCACCACTGGCTCGCGGTTGGCCTCTTCTACAAGTTCGCAGTACCGGACGAAGGGGCGCGGTGAGCACTTCTCATAGGGACTGCTGTCCGGGCGATTCAGCCTGAGCCCTGCCACTTTAGATGACCCTATCCAGGCCTGTGGGGCAGGGCCGGTCGGCCTGTCGGTTTTGCCAGCAGTTGTTGATCCGTTTGTGAACTTGCCTGTTGCCCGGGTTTTCCGCATGAAACCTCCAGGCTGATCCCGCTGCTGACCACACGTGCGCTGTGCTCACAGACCGGGCAGGTCATCCTCGGTTGACTGCCAATGCAAGACAGGTTGCCGCAACGGGGACACAGCACCACCTCAGGGTTATCGCAGTGCGGGCAGCCCTGATAGTTGCCCAGCAGCAACGCACGCATATCCAGATCATTGTGCACGGCTTGAGTGCCCCCTTGCGCGGACGCGGGCGCATTGCGGCGCGAGATCACGTCGGTGATTTCCGCGCCTTTCTCGTGCAGTTTCAGGATCAGAAGAGCCGAGGCTTGCGGCACCTTGGAGCAATAGAGAATCCGTTCGCCATGCGATGGTTCCTGCATGGTGATCCTGGTATTGGGAATGGACGCGGCCTCGGGTACAGAAAGCTGCTTGCGGTTGAACGCTGCCAGTTCCTGTCGGGCCTTCTCCAACAAGCTCAGGGGCTTGTTTTGCTGTCTGGTTATGTCCATTTTCTTGCCCTCTTGATGTAGTCAACGGCATCGTTGACCTGCTGCATGAACACCTGATTGGGAAACGCTTTATCCGGGTGCAGAATCGCCGCTAGCTCGCGATGTCGGCTTTTAAGCATCGTCTTGTCGAGCGGCGTACTTTCCGAGAAACCCAGCACTTCGAGCGCCTGCGCATAACCGCTTTTTTCTGGTGCAGGTTTTTCTGGTTTCGGTGGCGGCTCTTCTTCACCCAGCATGTGGCGTTTGAATTGCCCGAAGGTTGCGAATTCCTGGCGTCCGTACTTCCAGAACAACTGACGCAGCTTTACGTACTGGCCAACGGCGCGGGACAAATTCCTGCCCGCGAGGAAGCAAGGCTGATAAAAGAACATCCATGTGCCCCAAACGATGTTGAAAACCAGCGACAGGAATCCGATGACGAAAGCTTTCAGATAACGGCCCGTCCAGCTGGAGCCCTTTATGAGAAGACGCACCGTGAAGTCGATGAAGATCAAAGACTGCCGGAAGATCGCCCCAACCATCCACATCAGGAAGTTGAAAGCGATACAGGCGACGATGATCCCGCCACCTGCGGCGGCCACGATTTTTAAGTAGGGGTAGATTTGGTTAAACATCATTAAGTCCTCCAGGGGAGTGAGGCCATTCCCCATCGATGTGGGGGTTCTTTCCTGCTCCGACGCGTTTCGCCTCGGCATCAAGGATCTGGTCGCAATGCTGCAAACGGGCAACGATGGCTGCCGCCTGCTGTCTGCCATATACGGTCATGAGATCGATGCGGTGACCCGCATACACCAGAACGACTAATAAATGGGCGGTTGCAGGACCTGGCCGTTCGCTGCCGCTTTACGGGTGGCTAAGTCATGACACCGCTGTTCATGTTCAGCTTCGTCATGCGGCAGCAGCACAAAACGATGCTCGATGCGGCGGTCGTAGCTCTCCCAACCCGACAAACGTCTGACCTTGGCCTGGTCCATTCTCAGTTCGATCCGGGTGGTTACCCGGCACGCTTCCAGCGTCACCCAGCGCAACAGGTAATATCCGAGCACCGTCACCCCAATTGCCGCCACCAGGTCCTGCAGATACAGATGACGCTCCTGGAGCAGGGGGATGAAATTGACCGCCGCCAGCCCCAGCCCGATGACGGAACTGATCCCATTCGCCAGCTTGGCCCGAATAGGGGTCAGCTCGCGCGGCGTAACCTTGAACGACAGCAGACCGGCTTCGTCGGTCGTTTGCCTGGTGGGGGGACGCCCTGTAAGTGGGCTTTTCATCGGAGAGTTCATGGCAACGTCCTCAACTGATTGCGTTAGGAGCTACGCTGACACAATGGTCAATGAAGCTTTCCTCGCTGGTTCCTCGCGCCCATTGCGTTTGAAGGGGAAGGGATATGGATGTTGAAGAGATCGAATTTACTGAGTGGCAAATCGATGAAATTCGGAACGCGTTGAATTACTACAGGATTACGAAGACCAGTAATGGACAACAAATTTCATGGGAGCAGGTGCGTGATGAAATAATTTATTCCGATGTGAATCGCGAAAAATACGAATTGGATGACAAAGAGCTTGAGTTTAAATCGGAGTCGTTACGCCGCTTCGCGGCTGGAACAAATGTTTTAAAGCAAACAAAATTAAAAGATGTAACGCGATTTTTAATTGATGACGGACTTTTAAAGCTGAGTGATCTTGAAGAGGTTGACGTTTATCTTAAGGGGATGTTGGCCGCCCATAAATATTTGGCTGCAAGTTCTGAATCCTCAAATGATTTTATCATGAATGTCGAAGGTACTTATTCGGCGTGCCTTGAAAGCATCGGCGGAATGTGGGAGACTTTTACACTTCGCATTATTGCTGATCCGTCTGGAAGATTCGTGCGAGTAGCAGAAATGTATGAGGTCAGTGCGCACAACATATTTGAATTAAATACCCTAAAGGCGCGTGACGCCTATACAACAATACGCGAGCATAGAACCGGCTACGGATTTGCAGTTACGGAAGATAATTGTCTTCATGTATTTTTAAGTGAGAATAGCCCAGTTCCCAGTGCAGCTTATGTCCAGACTGGATGGCTCAGTAGCGACTATCCTATTCTCGATATATGCCTCCTGCGGCATGGGCTAAGACATTTACCTACTCGTCATTATCTGGCACACCCCGATGGGTCGACCCAGCTATTTAATGCATTTAAATTTATTCCGACGGGCCTTCCAGTTTAAGGCTGCAATATTTAATCGATACTCGGGAAAATCATGAAAGACTTAAAGAAAGAACATGCGGAATTGCAACGAGATTTACCACGGAGAAGATTCTACAGTGGGTATGAGGGCGGTGGCTCACACATGACTCTTATCAATTGCGTTAAGCGCGGATATGCTAGGAGCGCCAAGTTGCGCATAGACGAAGATGATGTGAATGTTAACGAACAGGATGAGCTTGGTATGACTGCACTTCATTACGCAGCAGCTTTCGGTGCTCGTCAGTGCGTCCGAATTTTGGTCAGCAGCGGTAAGTGCGATTACCTTATAAAAGATCATTGTGGGCGCTATGCCTCCGAGTTGGCTTTTTCTTGCGGAAAAGATTACGCGGTAGGTGTGCTTCTATCAAAAAAACAGATTAAACAAGCCTTTCAACAAGGCGTTCCTAGCTGGGATAAGTCCTAAAGGCATTACAGGTAGAGAGTTGTCTGTCCTCTCAGTTAGTTTGGCATTTATTTGCAAGTATAATATTTGTCTTGACAGCTTTTTTATAAATGAATATTGTTAAATTCTTGCTGTGATAGTAGAGAAAATTGGAAGGGCAGTGAAATGCAGGAACCTACGCTCAAACAGAAATCAGAAATGGTCAAAGAAGTGAAACAGGGACTTGCCGTTTCGCTTGCATTAGCAGTTGCCTTCGCAGCATCGGTTTCTTGGATTGCGCATGAGAACAAGCAAGACACAGCCCCGGTCAAGGTTCACCTCCAGGAAACAAGGGCGCTTTCAGCCGCTCCTATCATGCGATAGCGCATTGTTTCCTTTGCGTTAGCTTGCTTCAGGTCTGAAGGCTGACCACACGGCTCCGACAAGAATCAGGAATAATGCTCCAGCCATATATACGAAGTTTGGGTCATCTGTCGGAAGTCTCCCATGCAAATAATCCAGTCCTGCGGCCAGCGGAATAAGCAGTCCATCTAAAGCCGCTATTTGCGTAGTATGCTTTGCACGCGCGAAAGCCTCCGTTATCGCCCAAGTTCCCACTGCGACGATCAGACATGCCAGAGAGAGATCGCTGACATAGCTGGGCAGCTGCTCCGACTGAAGAAGATTTAACGTTGTCGTGCTCATTCCAAGATACTTTAATATAATAGTCATTATAGGCAGCATAATAGGAAGTATGAGTATCGATGCATACGTAGTGTATGCCGTGATGCGAAGTCCATCCATGCGCTCAATCGTTACCCCGCCGACAAATTTATACGGGTACTCATTGCATCTTTCTGAGATGCGAGTGGACATTTCATTAGTGTACGCAAATCCAATTCCCGCCAAAAGAGCAGGCGCATATGATGGCAAAGCCTCGAAGAATTGCTGCCACCAACCTTGAGCCTCAGTATGATTTTTTGGATGGCTAACCGCAAACACCAGAGCTCCAATTAATATCAGTGCTATGGGGGCAGCCTGCCTTTTGATTGATGGCCACTTCTTGTTGATCATGCGAGCTGCAAAAAATTGCCAAATAGGGTGAAGAAAGAAAAATGGATATGTCAACGCTTGGGATTTTCCTCCATAAAATGCCACAGCCAAACAGGTCAGGTAAATAACCGTGATAAAACCACGGACGTATAAAATCATGTCTATATTTTTTGGTGAAAATACCAGGCCGCCACTATTCCTACGTAAAGAAAATAACCACAGAATTAGAAAGTAGACGCCGCTAGTAAAAACCAATCTGAATGCAATGTACGCTTCAATGCCAATGTTGGTTGCGATATCTCCCAGCATGCTTTCAAAATAAGCAAACAGAAATGCCGCTATCACTGCGCATGTAATTGCGACGCTTTGGTTTTTTGCAATAGACTTACTCATATATCCTCCTGCAATCAACGTCAGGTTGGACGCTCGCCATCTAACGGATCTTTCATCGCGCAGACATTGCAACGTTTTCAATCGTTGGTGCTGGGGATAATTTAATTCAGCATTACACCTACGTTACCTCTCGGGTTCCTCGCGCGACTCCGGGGGGATATCGACTTGAAAGAGTCGTAGATAAGCGATTGCGTAACAGGTATGGTCGGCTTTGCGCCGACCTCGCCCGCCACGTACTTAAAGATAAGGAGCCAGTACTCCGTCTTTCTGGTGCCAGATCACCCGCTGCAACATCATCGGATGACGTCCTGCCCAAAGAATTATCTGCCGTGTAAACGGATCGCTGCGGGAGAAATGCCGCCTGATTTCATCTGGCGTCATCAGGTCGTAAAGCTCGATGGCTTCGGACCGGCCCGATAACCCTTTTTGTTGTTGGTCCTGCGCGACTTCGCCCGTACGAGCCACTTCCACCTGCGTTTTACCGAGCAGCTTGGAAATATATTCGGTCGTCGCCATATCGTTGTTGCCAAAGAACTGCATGATCCCTGCGTTGCCCGCAAAGGTTTCCCACCGCTCGCCGTACAGAGCTTTGCCCTGGCTCCAGTCCTGAAGGATGACCCAGAGCTTCACGCCGAACGAGGCGATCAGGCCTGAAGCGGTTTCGAGTTGCTTCATGTAGCCAAGGACCGGGAACTCATCCAGACATGCCAGCACGGGGGCAGGCGGGATCGTTTTTTCCCGCTCCATCGTATCGAGCAGTTGGTTGATAAAAATCCGCATCCAGCGTCTGGCAATTTCGATCCGTGTCGCGGGGAAGCATAGATAAATGCTGACACCTGACGGTTTGCTTTTCAGCTCCGACAGGTCGAAATCATGCTCTTTCAAAACCTTGCGAAAGGCCGAGTAATCGAGAAACTTTGTATGCCGGTTTACCGTTGAGTGAACACCGGAAAGCTCTGCCCCTTTCTTGCCGTAAAAGTCGAGCGCCGCCGCCATGACGGCACTGCCAATGTCTTCTGTTTCCGCGCGGTCCTGCAGCCGGTAGCCGTTGTCCATCATCTCCTCATAGAGGAGAGGCTTTGCCTTCTCTTCATCATCTCCCGGCTCTACCCATAATGCCCGCTTGATCAGCTCCCTCACCATGATGAGGTGCCGCTCCTTGTCGTATCGAGAGTAGGTTACGACGTGAATAATCACGCCCTCGATAAAGTTCTTGGCGGACTCATCCCAGTGCGGGTCTTTCTGGTCCGCCGACTGCACGACAATCGACTCGGCAATCAGCGCGGCATCCTCAAGGAATGTTTCACTGCCTGTTTTCAGGAGGCTCATGGGGTTGTACGAGGCGCGGTATTTCGCGGCTGCTTTGCTGGAAACCCCGAAGGGGTCAACGACATAAATTTTCTGCCCCAAACCCGCGCGTCTGGTTGCCGTAATATCAGCCAGCTCGCCCTTGGGGTCGGTTGCCAGGATGCTGCCGGAATAGAACAGCAGGTTGCTGATCAAGCCAACCGATTTACCAGATCGGGAGCCCGCTACGGTAAGAATGTGGCGGTCATCCTCGATGCCAATGAGCTGCTTCCCCAGTGCACCGATCAGGACTTTTTTCCCTGGCTGGCGAGGGTCATACGATAGTGTGCGGCTCGCTGCGATGTCTTCGAGCTTCATCCACCGTGCCTGAGGAACCTTCTGCTCTCTTAAGGGGCGGGTAGAGTCTCCCCGCGGTACGTCCCGCATAAATTCTTTGAAAAGCTCGCTCATCACAATCACCGCTAAAAAGGCTACTGACTGCAATTCTTCCACGGCTAGTTGCACAGACTCCCTCTCGAATTCCTCCTTCCAGGGTGAAATTGCCCACCAAGTGCCCACCGGAAGCATACTTCCCGACCACCTGGTTTGCCGACTGCGGTGATGGTGCCTTCGCTCGGCATCAAGAAGCTGCCAGTAGGCGAATTACGTATGCAGAGCGACTGACTGACGCTCCCTAAAACAGGTAGAGTGCCGACATCGTAGGCTCAAAAAAAATCAGCAGGGAAGCCGCATGTTGTTAGACAAGAGCTTTGCAATCGCTCGCTCGGGTGAGCTGGTCATTCAGTGCATTGAGGCCTGTATTTATCAAAAAATTGACAAAGGGTTGCGATTGGAAGGTCATGGCATTATTAAAATTAATAGTGTTGGCTCTCTTTATATGGAGTTTGTCTGCCTAAAGTCAGAAAACTTTCCTTTTGATTTTGGCGGGAACGACTTCCCAAAAGATCTTTTTGACCCTGAGCAAGAATTATTTTTTGAATGCCTTACCTTGGATGGTGAAAAAATAGAGGCTAATGGGTTTTCATTAAAAATCACAGAGTTTAATACGTATCGCCCATTTAAATTTATAGTTGGTTTCGCGGAAATTTATAGTCAGGTGCCTTTCAACTATCCGGGCCAAAGAAAAAGCTTTTTGTGTTTTGAAGTTAATGAGCTCTCTAGGGTTCCAAAGAATAAAGGCAATACCACCACCTCAACATTAGGAGGTGAGTCTTGGAGCTTTAATCAGACAGTTCTTAAGAGTGATGAATTTGAAATTTCAATAATAGATCATAAGGAATATGTTGAAGTATATGCAAATGGTGATTTTGATGTTGATAAGCTGTTTCAGGCGCTAAGATTTTATATAGGGTTCACTTCGGGCACATTGCCACAAGCGTATGCCATGTCTAAAAGGTCCGGCTCGGAATTAACGCATTATGTCCGAAGCATTAGGAATTCAATTAAGAGTCAGTCCATTCCTCATCCAATCCCTGAAAATATTCTTATTGATGGTGTGATAGACGTCAAAAGTCACTATGATTTGTTTTTTAATATTTGGCATGTTTTAAACAATCACAATGTGTATTTTGAAAGTACCTACTCGCAGTGGAAACGTGTGTTTGCAGCGTTTAATACCGAGAGTGCACTATCAAATCTGACAATCTCAACTTCTGTTGAGGGGATTTTGATAGATATTTTTATGCCGAAGCTTGTAGAGGAGGCTAGGGATGAAGAATACGAAAAGCAAAAAATCGAGATTATTGAAAAGATAAAGGCACTTGAGATTGATCCAACGAAACGTAATACAATTATAAAGCAGGTTGCTGGGTGGGGAAACCTTTACGCGGCCAAAGCCCTGGGAATGTTGGTAGACAAGAAACTTATATCGACTGCGGAGAAAAAGGCTTGGGAAAAGTTACGCCATGCTGCCGCACATCCTAAATTCACACCTCATACGATTGAGCGCCAGATTAAGGAGTATCACAGGGTTTCGAGCTGCATCAACCTATTTAACAAGCTTGTATTGAATGTGTATTCGTATAGCGGTGCTCAGTTCGAGTTCGGTGAGGTAAGACAGCCAAAAATTGTTTTGCATGATTTGGTGAATATTTTGGGTCTTGAGAAGCAGGAAGCAAAAAATTCGGTTCCCATGAAACCTGAAATCGAAAAAGTAGAGCAGGCTGAACCTTCTCGCGGGGTGTTTGTTCAAAAGCTGAAAGAAATCTTTTCTGGCCTTTTCAAATAGAACGTATTAGGGATGTAAATGAGAGTTGTTATAAGGGCTTATTCAGCACATCATTTCACGAAGAGCCTATTTGGAGCAGTCTCCAGCCTCTCCCTCCATCATCCCTATGGCATCCGATGGGGTGACGGGAATGGTCGACCATTGGACGGGGGCGCAGATGACGACTCTCAGGTGTTGACTCCGCGGTCTGATATACCCATGAATGTCCCGTCATCGCCCATGAGCAAGAGAGTAGCTGCTAAAACGCAACGGAAGGCGCGCTCAGGCTATTCAGGGAGGGTAGCAATCCGACCCAACCTGTACTGAAAAAGCGGCAGCTATGGCCAGCATATCCGCTATATCCGCTGGCCATATATGAGCACCCCTACTCTTGGGATGCCTTTTCAATCCGACTAATTGTCTTCGTTAGTCGTCTAGCGCGGGACTGCAGCCACTGGCAGGCGGTCGTGGCTGGAATGGAAAGGCGCAGGTCTGTCACATTGATCTCGTCAGCATTGCCATAGTGGTGATAGCGACCTAACTAGCACATTAGTCAGCGACTATATTGAGTAAGTCAGAGAGGATAGTGCGAAGGGTAGGGCAATCGTGCTACACCTGAGTCGACTGCTGCTTTTGCCACGGCACTAGGTATTTCTGCGAGCAGTCGTGTATCCAGCGGCTTTGGTAAAATGTAGTTACGCCCAAATGCCATACGATCTAGATTAAACGCTTTTAAGACCTCTGCTGAAACTGGTTCTTTTGCTAGTTGACGTAGCGACTCAACGGCTGCAATTTTCATTTCCTCATTGATTATCCTCGCGCGAACATCAAGTGCACCGCGGAATATAAACGGAAATCCTAGGACATTGTTTACCTGGTTTGGGTAGTCTGAACGACCGGTCGCGAGGATCAAATCATCTCGTGTTGCGAGTGCCAGTTCTGGGTTGATTTCTGGGTCTGGGTTTGAACAGGCGAATACAACCGGCTTGGGTGCCATTGCCAGCAAGGATTCCGGTGATAGTAAGTTGGCACCGGACAGGCCCAAAAAGACGTCGGCTCCGTCCATTGCCTCCAACAACGTAAGAGGGCCACTATCGTTAATGAATTGCTCTTTGTAAATATTTAGGTCTTTACGGGCAGAGTGGATAACGCCCCTCCGATCGACCATATACATATTACTTTTTTGAGCTCCAAGACTCACTAGCAACCGCATGCAAGCGATTGCAGCTGCGCCAGCACCCAGGCAGACGATTTTCGCATTTTTCAGATCTTTACCTTGGATTTCCAAAGCGTTTAGCATGCCCGCAGCTGTCACTATAGCGGTGCCGTGTTGATCATCATGAAATACTGGAATGTTGCAAAGCTCGATGAGCGCTTTCTCGATCTCAAAGCATTCAGGTGCCTTAATATCTTCTAGGTTGATGCCGCCAAAAGTGTCGGCAATACGAACCACGGTATCAATGAAAGCATCCGAATCTTCTGCTTGAACCTCGATATCGGTTGCGTCGAGGCCAGCAAAGCGTTTGAACAACAGCGCCTTACCTTCCATAACGGGCTTGCTGGCCAGCGGGCCTAAATTACCAAGTCCAAGAATTGCCGTACCATTAGTAATTACCGCTACAAGATTACCTTTTCCAGTAAAGCGATAAACGTTCTCCGGATTTTTTGCTATCTCGCGCACGGGTTCGGCCACACCCGGGCTATAAGCTAAGGCAAGGTGAACTGCCGTATCCGCCGGTTTTGTGAGCTGTGTACCAATTTTCCCTGGTATTGGAAATTCGTGGTAATCCAAAGCGGCTTTTTTAAAGTCGAAAGTGTCGATAGTCATGTGAGGGCCTCATGGAGACAGCGCCGGACGATCCGGCGCAGGAAGTGATCGTTGAGGTTTGCGTTAATCAGTGCACCAGCATGCCAGTAAACACATAGGCTTGCGCCAGTGTGATCAAGCCGATAAATGTGGCGAAGATCAGGCTATGTTTAAGAGTGAAGCGGAAAAGATCCGATTCTTTCCCGACCAGCCCAGTTGCCGCGCAGGCGATGGCGATGGACTGAGGAGAAATCATTTTGCCCGTCACGCCTCCGCTGGTGTTGGCGGCCACTAACAGTGTGTCGTTGACCCCAATCTGATGCGCAGTTGTAGCTTGCAGAGAACCGAACAATGCATTAGATGAGGTATCTGAGCCTGTAAGGAAAACGCCTAACCAGCCTAGGAACGGTGAGAAGAAGGGGAAGGCGGCGCCAGTGCCCGCCAAGACCAATGCAAGTGTGGTAGACATGCCTGAGTAGTTAGTCACGAAAGCAAATGCCAGCACCATACCGATGGACAGAATCGGCCATTTTAATGAAACTAGCGTTTCGCCAAAAGTCACCAGCGCATTTTTCAAGCTAACTTTCAAAATGAAAGCTGAAATCACAGCGGACAGTAGAATAGCTGAACCACCAGCAGAAATAGGATCAAATTTAAAGACGGCCGTCATGGCGGTGGGGTTGGCTACTACTGGAGCAACTTTGATAATCAGTTGATCGAGGTAAGGGATTGCAATTGTAAAAACGAATTGCTCCATGGCACCGCCATGGGCAAACATTGCTTTAAAAGGTTTCAGTGTCCAGATCGTAACCAGCACCGTTAGGATTAGAAACGGTGACCATGCCTTTATGATTTCGCCTAAGCTGTAAGGTGATGGTGTTGAGTTACGTATCCCACCGAAGCCGCCCAAGACTGCGGCTCCTCCTACCGTGCCGACGATTTCGTTGCTCTCTGCCGCTTTTGGTTGCCATACTTTGAGGAACAGTGTCAACGAGACAATACTAACAAGTGCGGAGGTAATATCTGGAAGTTCAGGACCGATGTAGTTCGAAGTAAAGTACTGGGTCACAGCGAAGCTAGAACCGGCCACAAGTGCCGCCGGCCAAGTTTCTTTAATACCTTTCCATCCGTCCATAATGGCGACTAACCAGAATGGCACAATGATGGAGAGCAGTGGTAATTGTCGTCCAGCCATAGCACCAATTTTGAACGGATCGATCCCAGTTACTTGCCCAGCAACGAGGATGGGTACACCCAAGGCTCCGAAAGCAACTGGTGCGGTATTAGCTATCAAGCAAAGACCTGCAGCATAAAGGGGGTTGAAGCCTAAACCGACTAGCAAAGCACCTGTAATTGCAACTGGCGCACCGAAACCCGCAGCTCCTTCAAGAAAAGCACCGAATGAAAAGCCAATCAGGAGCACCTGAAGACGTTTATCATCTGTAATGGATAATACTGAGCTTCGGATAACTTCAAACTGGCCGCTCTTGACGGTAAGTTTGTAGAGAAATACTGCTGTAATAATGATCCATGCAATGGGCCATAGGCCATAAGCGAAACCATAACCAGCGGCAGCAAAAGCCATTTTCGCAGGCATGTCAAATGCGAATATAGCGATAATCATAGACAAAATCAGAGTTATGGTTCCCGCCGTATGCCCCTTCATGCGGAAGACCGCAAGAGCAAGGAAGAAAAAGATGATTGGAATCAGTGCAACCAGGGCTGATAGCCCAAGAGAGCCAAGCGGCGTATACATCTGTAGCCATGTGTTCATTTCATTAATCTCTAATTATTGTGTTTTTACATGGTTTCGATATTGTGCAATATATTTATTAGCAATCATCTGACTGCCTGCTATGCAGGTGTTCGATAAATTGTTTTCGTTACGTGCACTGGAAACTGAGATGTCTTAATGAGAGGTAACGTTCGACTCATGAGGCGGTTCCTTTTATTGTTGTGAACCATGTTTTTCCAGAAAGACTCCGGAATCATGTAGTAGAAGTTTCGGGGAGTCTGCGCCTATGGCGAGGCGCATACGCCCGAATCCCGGTCCATTATTAGGCCGGGGATGCTACTTTTGAATTGTGATCAAAAAATCACATTTGATTCTTGAAACGTAGACGCCAGGCGTGTAAAAGAGGCTCAGTGTATCCACTTGGCTGCACGCGTCCCTTGAATACAAGGTCTAAAGCCGCGCGGAAGGCGTATGAAGTTTCAAAGTTCACTGCCATTGGTTTATAAGCTGGGTCGCCAGAATTTTGCTCGTCGACAATCCTTGCCATGCGTTCCATGGTTGTTTGAAGCTGTTCTGTATGGATAACTCCATGATGCAGCCAGTTAGCAATGTGTTGGCTAGAAATCCGTAGGGTTGCACGGTCTTCCATAAGTGCGACGTTGTGTATGTCGGGTACCTTGGAGCAACCGATGCCTTGTTCTACCCAGCGTACGACATAACCCAATATACTTTGCGCATTATTATCCAATTCCTGTTGGATGTCCTCGGCACTCCAGTTGCGCTCGGCAGCTACTGGTGCGGTCAGCAAGTCATTGAGCAACTCTTCATGCTGGACAGTGAGGCTTAGTGTGTTCAGGCCTCGCTGTACCGCTTTGACATTTACCTGATGATAGTGGAGGGCATGTAGTACTGCTGCAGTCGGCGACGGTACCCAGGCTGTGTTTGCGCCAGCCTTTGGATGATCAATTTTTTGACGGAGCATATCTGCCATCAAGTCTGGCATAGCCCACATGCCCTTACCGATTTGTGCCTTGCCACTCATACCACACGATAAGCCTACTTGTACGTTGTTGCGTTCATAGGCTTGAATCCACGCAGTAGTTTTCATGTCGCCTTTACGCAACATCGCACCGGCTTCCATGGTCGTGTGCATTTCATCACCGGTCCGATCAAGAAAGCCGGTGTTAATAAAAGCCACCCTTGCACTAGCAGCAGCGATACATGCTTTAAGATTTACTGATGTGCGACGCTCCTCATCCATAATCCCCATCTTTAAGGTGTAGGCTGGAAGGGAGAGCAATTCTTCAACGCGGCCGAATAGCTGATTAGCGAAAGCCACCTCTGTCGGACCGTGCATCTTCGGTTTGACGATGTAAACACTACCCGTACGGGAGTTACCTTTTCGTTGGAGGTCGTGTACGGCGATTAGGCTCGTAAAAACAGTATCTAGAATACCTTCAGGTATTTCATTGTCATCGCCATCTAGAATTGCAGGGTTGGTCATCAGGTGACCAACATTACGGACGAACAGCAGCGAGCGACCTGGTAGGCTTAATTCTCCATTATCGGGGCTGCTGTACACGCGATCAGGATTGAGGCGGCGAACGATCGTCTTGCCATTTTTAATCAGGGTTTCGCTCAAATCACCCTTCATGAGGCCTAGCCAGTTGCGATAAACCTCTACTTTATCTGCAGAATCGACTGCGGCCACTGAGTCTTCACAGTCCATGATGGTTGACAGCGCGGCTTCCAACAAAAGATCCTTTACCCCCGCAAGGTCATACTTTCCGATTAGGCTGTTTGCATCGATCTGGATCTCAAAATGCAAAGCATTATTTTGGAGAAGTACCGCGTTAGGCGCAGATGGATCGCCTTGATAGCCGACGAATTTCTCGGGTTGGCTTAGGTGGCTAGAGCTGCCATCTCGAAGCTCAACAGTAAGCTGGCTGTCGACAATGTGGTAACGGAAAGCGTCGGCATGAGTGCCATTGGCGAGAGGTATAGTTTGGTCGAGGAAAGTGCGGCCGAAGCCAATGACTAGATCACCACGAATCTTGTTATAGTCCGATCCCTTTTGAGCACCGTTTTCTTCGCTGATCGCGTCTGTACCGTAAAGTGCATCGTAAAGGGAACCCCAGCGTGCGTTGGCCGCATTCAAGGCATAACGCGCATTCATAACGGGCACTACCAACTGCGGTCCCGCTTGCACTGTGATTTCAGTATCAACATTGGCTGTAGTTACCGTAACATCATCAGGCTGTGGTGCCAAATAGCCGACATCTTTAAGAAACGACTTGTAAGCGACCATGTAACGAATAGGTCCCGGATGTGCGCGGTGCCACGTATCTACCTCGTTTTGAAGGCGAACTCGCTCGGTCAATAGAGCTCGGTTCTGAGGCGCCAAGTCATGAACTAAAGAGTCGAGACCACTCCAGAACGTATCTGCAACAATGCCGGTACCTGGCAGTACTTCATCGTCAATGAAACGCTTAAAATTCTGGGCCACTTGCAGGCGCTGGCATTGCACTCTATCGATCATCTACGTTGTTCCTGATGGTGTTTCTCAGCCATTCGGCGTGAGAGTTTTTGTTACTCCCTGGCCCCAAAGCGTCAGGGTAGTTCCGCTTATGACAATGCTGTTGCTGCCGCCTTGGCAATCTGAGCATCTTGTTCGCCCTTCACACCCGATACGCCGACAGCACCTACTACGTGGCCTTCCACCACAATGGGGACTCCACCTTCTAGAGAGGTGAGTAGGGGAGCGCTAATGAAAGCTGTGCGGCCGCCGTTGACCATTTCCTCGTATCCTTTAGTTTCGCGGCGTCCGAGAGCTGCACTGCGTGCTTTTTCTGTGGCTATATAGGCACCAATTGCTGCACAGCCATCGAGGCGTTCCAGGGATAAAGGATGTCCCCCGTCGTCTACCACTACGATGGTTACTGGCCATAGATTCTGTTGGGCCTCTGCTCTACCCGCAGCGAGGATTCGTGTAACTTCCTTTTGAGTGAGTATTGGTTTGCTTTGCATGAGTCATCTCCTAATTCAGGGCTTCTTCCACTAGCTCGATCCAATGCCGCACCGGAGTGCGGCCAGCGCTCTCGAGATGTGTCTGACAGCCGATATTAGCGGTGACGATCACCTCAGGATTGCCGCTTTCGAGGGCATTCATTTTGTTGTCGCGCAATTGGCGGGATAGTTGCGGTTGGGTTATTGAATAGGTGCCCGCTGAGCCGCAACACAGATGACCATCCGGAACGTCAGTGAGGCTGAAGCCCAAACGTCTAAGCACGGATTCGACCGAGCCAGCGAGTTTCTGAGCGTGCTGCAAGGTGCAAGGACAGTGGAACGCTAAGCGTTTATCGCCATTGATATGGAGATCCTCTAATGGTTCTTCGCCCAGTACTTCCACAAGATCCTTAGCTAACGCACTTACACGTTCAGCCTTGTCTGCGTAGAGAGAATCATTTTCTAGAAGATGACCATAATCTTTAACGAAGGCACCACAACCGCTAGCGGTCTGTACTATCGCTTCTGCTCCCGCCTCAATCGCCGGCCACCAGGCATCGATGTTTTGCCGTGCACGTGAAAGGCCTTTTTCTTGGGCGTTCAGGTGATAATCAACCGCACCGCAACAGCCTGCCTCTCTAATCGGTGAGACGCTAATACCGAGGCGATCTAATACTCGCGCAGTGGCAGCATTGGTATTCGGAGATAGGGTTGGTTGCACACAACCTTCAAGCATTAATACCTGTCGCGCGTGGCGAGGTACTGGGCGAGGCTTTACCGCAGAGGCTTGGCGTGGCAGCTTGGCTTTCAAAGCCTCGGGTAAGAATGGACGGAAGATCTGACCAGCCTGTGTTAAAGCCTTGAACAGCGCTGGGCGTGGTAGCACGGCGCGCAGACTTTCGCGAAGCATCCGTTGGCCGAGGGGGCGTGGTACTTGTGCATCAACCACTGCGCGACCGATATCCAGCAGGTTGTGATATTGCACACCAGATGGACAGGTGGTTTCGCAGTTTCGACAACTTAGGCAGCGATCAAGATGCAACTGAGTTTTCGCAGTAACTTCATTGCCTTCTAAAACTTGCTTGATCAGGTAAATCCGGCCGCGTGGACCGTCCAATTCGTCTCCTAGCAATTGGTATGTGGGGCAGGTTGCAGTGCAAAAACCACAGTGAACACAGGACCGAAGAATGCTTTCAGCCTCTTCAGCGCGGGGCAGCAGTTTGGCTTGTTCGCTCAAATTCGTTTGCATGGCTCGATCAAACCTCCGCGTACATGCGACCTGGGTTAAATATTCCCAAGGGGTCGAGTTGGCTCTTAAGTCGTTGGTGATAACGAAGTAGGGGTTGCGTCAGCGGTGGAAACGGATTCGGTCCTTTGCTGTACAAAGTGGCATGACCTCCGAGCTCCATGACCACGCGGTGAATCAGCTCGCCTTCTGCGTTGGACTTAAGCCATCGTTGGGCGCCTCCCCAGTCAATTAACTGAGTTCCTGGCAAATCCAACGGTGCGGTATTGTTTGGGAGCGATAGTCGCCATAGCGGAGTGGTGTTATCAAAGAAAGCATGTCGGTGTTCGCGTAAGTCTTGCCAGAACGCGCTATTAATTTCCTCTCCGCCAAGTCGCTGACGAGAAGCTTGAACCGAGCCTTCACCGCCTTCCAAACGCAAATGCAGAGCGTGACCGTCATAGCATGCGGCACTAATTGGTATCGGTTGCTGACCCCATTCCGCGAGTTCACTAAGCGCCTCATGAACATCCATTTCGAGACGAAGGCTTAAGCACTCCCGAGGCTTGGGAAGGACCTTCAAAGAAACTTCCGTGAGCACGCCTAGGCATCCGAAGCTCCCCGCCATCAGGCGAGAAAGGTCGTAACCAGCGACGTTTTTCATAACTTCACCGCCGAAGCGCAAATGCTTACCTCGACCGGTTATTACCCGGGTTCCAAGAACAAAATCACGGACGGAGCCAGACCACGGCCGTCGAGGTCCGGACAGGCCAGCCGCCACTGCGCCGCCCAAAGTTGCACCATGACCCATATGGGGAGGTTCGCAAGGCAGCATTTGCCCGGCGGCCTCCAACACTTCCTCAATCTCAGTAAGTGTTGTACCAGCTCGCGCACTGATAACGAGTTCAGTTGGGTCATAGCTCACTATGCCGCTATGGCACCGAGTATCGAGTACCTCACCTGCTACCGGGCGACCGAGGAAAGCCTTGCTGTTGCTGCCCTGAATGCGCAGTGGAATCGCATGATTGAGCGCATGGTTGACTTGTTCTAGCAGTGTTGAAGTACTGTCTTGATCATGCTGCATCAGAAGCGCTCCAATTCAGGGAAGGGCAATTGGCCGTGATGAATATGCATGGCGCCAAATTCAGCGCAGCGATGCAGGGTCGGAATATTTTTGCCTGGATTGAGTAAGCCGCTGGGATCGAACGCTGCCTTCACCGCATGGAACAAGGTGAGTTCGTCGCTGTTGAACTGCGCGCACATTTGGTTGATCTTTTCACGGCCCACCCCGTGTTCGCCGGTGATGCTTCCACCGACCTTGACGCAGAGTTCAAGGATTTTGCCGCCGAGGGCTTCTGCACGCTCCAGCTCACCAGGTTGGTTGGCATCGAACAGAATCAGTGGATGCATGTTCCCGTCACCGGCATGGAAAACGTTGGCCACACGCAGACCATATTCCTCGGACAGATCGGCGATACCTTTAAGAACACCTGGTAACTCACGGCGCGGAATAGTGCCGTCCATGCAGTAATAATCCGGCGAGATGCGTCCGACGGCTGGAAACGCATTTTTGCGCCCGGCCCAGAACTTGACGCGTTCAGCCTCGTCGCGAGCCAAACGAACTTCGGTAGCACCGGCGGTTTCTAGTACTTCTTTAACCCGGTCACAGTCGTCCTGGACGTCTGCTTCAACACCATCCAGTTCGCAGAGCAGGATTGCTTCAGCATCTACCGGATAGCCTGCGTGGATAAAGTCTTCCACGGCACGAATGGACAAGTTGTCCATCATTTCTAGACCGCCAGGGATGATGCCTGCGGCGATGATGTTTCCTACGGCGCGGCCTGCCTTCTCGACCGAATCAAAGCTGGCCATTAATACTTTGGCCACCTGAGGTTTAGGCAGCAGCTTGACCGTGACTTCGGTAATGATACCGAGCATGCCTTCCGATCCGGTGAACAGTGCAAGCAAGTCGAAGCCCGGAGCATCTAAAGCATCGGCTCCCAGCGTCATCTTTTCGCCTTCGACCGTGAGAATGTCCAGCTTGAGTAAGTTGTGTACTGTCAGTCCATATTTTAAGCAGTGCACACCACCGGCGTTCTCGGCGACGTTTCCGCCGATAGTGCAAGCAATTTGTGATGATGGATCGGGTGCATAGTAAAGCCCATAAGGGGCTGCAGCATGAGATATGGCTAAGTTACGTACACCTGGCTGTACCCGGGCAAAACGACCATTAGGGTCGACCTCAATAATCCGGTTGAAGCGTGCCATGACTAAGAGGACGCCCTGTTCCAGAGGAAGCGCGCCCCCGGATAATCCAGTGCCCGCTCCGCGCGCGACCACCGGTACCTTACGGCGATAGCAGAGCTTGAGCAGTTCTTCGACCTGTTCAAGTCGTTCGGGTAATGCAACCAGCAAAGGCGCTGTACGGTATACAGAAAGCCCATCACATTCGTAGGGGGTGAGTTCTTCTTGAGTGTGAAGAATTTCGAGGTCAGGTAGCAGCTGTTTTAGCTCTGTGACGAGAGCTGCTTTGTCGACTTTAGGCAATACGCCGTCGAGGCGTTCATCGTACAAAATGTTCATGCCAAGGATTCACTCTGTAGCGTTTTTATTATTGCAGTCGGCCAGGGCGCCTAGAACTGCTTCTATGTCGTCCATGATTGTTCCCTGGAGGTCCACAGTCCATTGGTTTTTAACTGGTCCTACCAGTTTTTTGTGCGATCAGTGATCGTCCAGTCGCAAATATCTAGCAATGGCATAGGGTTTTCGTTATATTTTTCGAAGCGTGAAAGATTGGTTTGAACTGGTCCTACCAGTTGCTCGAGGTCAAAATGAACGAAGAAGAAGGGGCTGCTCGGCGGCCAATCAGCGAAATAGTCGCTGAGCGTATTGAACGTCTGATCGTGGATGGCGTCCTCAAAGTGGGGCAGCCCTTACCGTCCGAACGGCGCTTGTGTGAAAAACTTGGATTCTCTCGCTCTGCGTTACGCGAGGGTCTTACCGTGTTGCGCGGGCGCGGTATCATAGAGACAGCTCAGGGGCGCGATTCGCGTGTGGCTCGACTTACCGCAGAAGAGGACTCAAGCCCGCTATTTCATCTGTTCAGCTCGCAACCGCGCACTCTCTATGACCTGCTTGAGGTTCGCGCTTTGCTTGAGGGGGAGTCGGCGCGACTGGCTGCGCTACGAGGAACCGATGCTGATTTTGTTCTGCTGACTCGGCGTTACGAGGAGATGATTGCTTCCCATTCGCAGCCTGATGGGATTGCGTCGCGCGAGCATGCTCGTCTTGATCATGCCTTCCACTTGGCTGTTTGTGAGGCGTCGCATAATCCGGTTTTGGTACATACTCTGCGATCACTTACTGATTTGATGCTTAGTACCGTATTTGCTTCGGTTAATAATCTTTATCATCGACCCTTGCAGAAACGGCAAATTGACCGTCAGCACACACGAATTTACCAAGCTGTGATCGAGCGTCTGCCTGACTTGGCGCTGCGTGCGGCCCGTGACCATATTCACAGTATTCGAGATAATTTGAAGGACATTGAGCAAGAAGAGCAGCGCTTGGTGCGTGCGACAATGCGATTGGAAGGGTGGATGTAAAAGGTCATAAGGACTGATTAGGTGCAAACGCAACGAACTTAGCGAGGAAAATGACCTTCCTCAACATGACTCGCGGTCGGTCGATTAGTCTCCGGCGCGGTGATTCT
>LNAP01000941.1_pt1 | contig 31806 bp, 34 predicted proteins | sample 602601 | NCBI WGS metagenome assembly LNAP01 (sample SAMN02440304, study PRJNA202911) | soil metagenome | biome: Subtropical and temperate rainforests or woodlands; isolation source: soil samples (1 kg each in a 20% v/v slurry with milli Q water) were... ...
GGCTGGCTGCACGGCGCCGCCCGCTGGTGGCCGGCCGCCCTGCTCAGCCTGCCGCTGGCCTGGTGGGGCTGGCGTCAGCTGGCGCAACTGGACACCCCCGAACATCCTGCCCAGGCGGGGCAGAGCGCACCCTCCGGACGCCTGCTGGATCGACGCAGCATTCCGCTGTTCCTGTCCTATGCCGGTGCCGGCATGGGCTACATCCTGCCGATGACCTTCCTGCCGATGCTCGCCCGGCTGCAGCTCTCTCCCGGCAGCTTTCTGGTCGGCGGCAGCTGGTTGCTGGTGGCGCTGGCCACCTTGGGCGCGCCATGGCTGTGGAATCGCCTGGGCGGGCGCCTCGGTGACCAGCGCGCCCTGCAGATCAACTATCTGGTGCAGTTGGCCGGCGTGCTGGCCGCCCTGCTGCTGCCGGGAGCCGGCGGCATCCTGCTCTGCGCCCTACTGGTCGGCAGCACCTTCCTCGGCACCGTGCTGCTCACCCAGCGCCTCGGCCGCAGCCTGCAACCCCACCAAGGGCCGCGCATCTCCGCAGCGCTGATCGCCCTTTACAGCGTCGCACAGCTGGCCGCACCCTGGCTCACCAGCCAGTGGCTGGGCATGGGCGGCAGCCTGCACAGCGCCTTCTGGCTGGGCGCCGCTGCGCTGTTATGGGGATTCGCATGGATGTTCGCAGTGCCGGGACGCCCGGCACAAACTCCGTCGCCGCGCTAAGCCAACCCGGCAGACCTGCCAGCAGCAGGCAGGATGGCGCCTGCTCCGAGCCATCCCTGCCCGCCCTTGCGACCGGCTTCCGCTATCGACGCGCCGCCGGCTGTCCCGCCTGCACCGCCGGCCAGGCCGCGTCGATCAGCTTGGCAACCTCCTCCCTCGGCGCCTGATAGCCGAACATGCCGGCGGACAGCTCGGCGGCCTGGAAATTGTCGTCGCTGGCCTCGAGCTCTGCGCGCGCCTTGAGGTTGGGGGTCTGGTAATGGGTGGCACGGGCGATCTGCGCAGCCACTTCCGGGCGCAGCATGTAGCGGATGAAGGCCCGCGCGCCTTCAGGATTCTGCGCCGCCTTGGGAATTGTCAGGATATCGACGAAAACCAGCGCGCCCTCCTCCGGCTGCAGGAACTTCACCGGCAGCCCCTGCGCCGCGGCCGCCAGCGCATCGCCGGCCCAGGCCATGCTCACGCAGGCCTTGCCGGCGTTCAGATCGTCGACGTAGCGCGTGCTATCCACGTAACGGTAATGCGGACGCAGTTCGCGCAGATAGGCCAGCGCGCGCGCGGCGTAACTCTCGCCGACGCTGCCCAACGCCCGTCCCTGATAGTTCACCAGCAGGCTGAGGACATCATTCGGGGAATCCAGCAGGGTGACGCCACAGGTGGAGAGCTTCTGCAGCAATGCCTTGTCGAACACCAGCCCCCAGGTATTGGGCACCGGCCCGCCCAGTGCGGCCTCGGCCTGGGGCACGTTGACCGCCAGACCGATGCTGCCCCACAGGTAGGGCACGCCGTACACCTTGGCCGGGTCGGCCGCCGACATACGCCGGAGGATCAGCGGCTCCAAGGCCTCGAAGCCGGGCAGCGTCGAAGCCGCATAGGGCTGCAGCATGCCTTCACTGATCAGCTTGCCGAAATTATCGGTCGAGGGAACGATGACATCCAGCTGCTCGCCCTTCCGTAGCAGCTCGTAGACTTCATGGTCTTCATCGTAGGTTTGGTAGTTGACCTTGATGCCGGTTTCCTTGGTGAAGGACTCCAGTACCTGCGGATCGATGTAATCGTTCCAGTTGGCAACGTTGATCGACTCGGCATGAACGGAGAAGACCGAAAGCGCCAGCAGGGGCGCGGCAAGCCACTTATTCACGATGCGTGCTTCCATTCGTTGGTGTTGACTGGCTGAAGACGGGAGACCCTGAGTCACCGCGACACTACGCCGGACGCCTCGCGACATCCAGCGCACCGAGGCGGATCAGCAAACGCCAGAAACGCGAAAGCCCCGATAAACGGGGCTTTCGCGTTTCAATATGGCGGGGAGATAGGGATTCTCAGAATTAGCCTAAAAATAGCTCTACAGCCCGCAGAACGTGCGTAATCACTGGGCTTAGCTCCTTTACTGGGTAGAAATTATGGGTAGAATCACCGGATAGAACCCCTCCCGAATCTGGTGCTAACGGTGACTGATAACCTTATTCAACGCGGTGGCCTCTGGCACGTCCGTAAAGACATCCCGAAGGACGTGCAAGCAGCCTTTGGGTATCGAAAAATTCTCACCCAGACGCTCAAGACAGGTAGTCGGGCAGAGGCCATGCGCCTACGTCTGCCGATCCTTGCGGAGTGGGGGGCACAGATTCAGGCTGTACGAGAACAAAAGAAAGCCAAAGGTGACGCATGGCGAGAACGCGCATTCGAGACTTCACAATCCATTGCTGAACATCTCCAGTTGCGCACTCTTGATCTGACAGGCATCCAACCCACCCCAGCCCCTACCCCTGAGCAGATCGCCGAGGCTGAACGGCATGCAGCTCAAAGTGAAATTGAAGCAAAAGATATTGTCTTTGATGGCCCCACCTTCCACTTCGACATCCGGGGGAAGCCCCTTGAGCAGCAGCTTGCCCAGCTTCAAGAGTTTGCAAAATGGAGCAAGGACGCTGAGCGGAGGGCGTTGCTGCGGGAATTCTCCCTTCCAAAACCTGCCATTCAAGAGCTGGATTCAATCCTTGCCAACCCCAAGAGCTACAAACCCAAAAGCCCCATCACCAGAGCCATGCTCGATGCTTGGGCCACTCACCTACAGACGCAGATCAAGACACCGAAAACCCGTGACATGCAGATCAACAGGGTGCAGCGCCTGAGCGACTACCTGACAGCCGAAGGTCTTACCCTCAATTTTGACAGCGTGCATAGATTCCTTGATTCCGTGTCGTCTGCTCGCCAGACACGAGCCAACTACCTTTGGTCTGGCCGTAGCTTCTGGAAGTGGTCGACCAAGTATCACCAAGGGTTTAGGGATCAATTCAGCCAATCCCCCTGCCCCTTCGATGGTCACGAACTCCCCAAGCAAGGCAAGGCCGCAGGTCAGAGCTACGTCGCCTTCACTCGTGCAGAGGTTGAGAGGCTGCACGCACAAGCCTTAACCAAAGATGACACTGATCTAGCCAACCTGATTGCCCTTGGTGCCTACACGGGCGCGAGGCTGGAAGAGCTAGGCAGGATCAAGCCAGAGGACGCCATCCTTGGCGACAAAGGCCAGCCGATAGGCTTCAAGATCAAGGAAGCAAAGACAGAGGCAGGCATTCGTGAGGTTCCTTTACACCCTGCCATTGCCCCGCTGTTCGTTCAGTTGATGGCACAAGCGCCAACGCATGATGGCTATCTGTTCAAAGGCGGCAAGAACAAATACGGCAACCGCCTGGACGGATTGAGCAAGAAATTCGGCAGGCTCAAGGCTAAGAATTTCTCTAATCTGTATTGCTTCCATAGCATCCGAAAGACCGCCACGACGGAGCTTCATCAACGTGGGGTGACGATGGAGATTCTGCCCTACATCATTGGACACGAGACGAAAGCCTTCACATTGGACGTGTACAGCGCCGGCCCCAGCTTTCAGCAGAAGCAGGAAGCCATCTATAAGCTTGAGTTCTCATTCACCCTACCCCAGCCTTAGAAAACACCTCAAACAGCACCCCAATCGGCATCTTTAGTGCGGAAAAACAGCACCTAAAACGACGATCTCTATTTTTCCGTGTCCGTCATGCTCCAAGAGCAATCGCTTAAAACAGGCGTGTTTTCCCAAGGAAATAGCCCCTACACCAACCATGCAAGAAGCTCAATAAATATCTGTTCAAATCAGGTAATATGCTGTAGAATATTGTCCCTTCCAAAGAAAGGCTTGGTGTTCAGGAAAGAGGTTTCCTGAGACGTGCTTTCGCACGTTCGGTCGGTAAGGTTCTGTGGCGAAAGCTTCCGGGGCAAGATGGCAGCGGCACCTCGTATAGGCTACCTACTGTGAGTATGGGCACAGGTAGCACGTTCCCCAACGTCCTGTTAGCCACCACTGGCTATGTGAAATGCACGGGGTAAAACTGTAGCGAGTGGTTGTCTACAGTCGAAGGCAGAGCAGCGTTAGCCGTGCTGACTCTGGGAGAACCATTCTCCAATCAATGACGACTCATCTGCAAGGGCACCCCAAAGTGCTGAACGGCATTCGTCAGATTACCGGGATATAAGAGCCTTACCTGCCTCACGTGCGTGCCGTCGCTGGCACTACCCGCTTCAGGGGATTAGCACTCTAGGCAGGTAGGGGATTCTTATATCTCAGGATTCAAATCTGATCTACCTGCAAGGGTGTATAGTCATACATCATAATAATATACAAACCATATATACCGCCCTCTGTTGCATACACATAATCCCGCACCATCCTCACAACCCGCTACACATCCGTGCTTAATAAAAAATAATTCAAAAATATATTGGATTGTTTCAATTACGGTATTTACAAATTCGCATATTGCATGGTATTCTTCCAAAATTGAATAAATAATTTAAAGGAGAGATAAATCCACTCTCTCCAGAAGCAAGAAATACATCTGCGTCGCCCATCTGATTCAGCTTTTCAGTTGCCCAACTGACAGCATTTCCAAAAGAAATAAATATCTTATTCCCACAAGATTTGTTCCAGCTTGTGGGTTTTCTTTGCCTTGAATTCGTTACCCCACCACCTTAAATCAATCGTCCAACCAAATAGGAGGAAAATCTCGTGCCCATAACAATCCGGCATTGCTTAATTTGCGGCTTACCAATGGAGTGCATGCGAGCTTCGAAGCTACTTTGCTCGAATACTTGCCATGCTCGCCTGCACAAACAACGCACAAAGCTTGGTCTTACTAACGCAGAGATGATCAAAAAACTAAAACTAGAACAAAAGAGGAAAAATGACAAATGAATAACAAACACCTATCAACTCCAAGAGTCCGTCGATTTCGTCTTAGACAAAAATTGATAGGCCGCATCAAGAAGCTGCCTGAAGATGTACTACATCAGATGCTTGAGTTCGCAGAAGACAACGCTCGTAACTAAATCACAGATTCACTTATTAAGCACATCAACCAAAGCTAGGAGATTTAAAATTGTCAATCAAATGGATCAGCCAAAACGGAGTGCCGCACCTGAAATACCAGATGCTCATTCCAAAACACCTACACCTAAAAATCGAACAGTATCACTCTCAGTCAAAGAATAATTCGTTCTCAAAGACTATCAATGAAATCTTAAATGAGTTCTTCATTCTTATAGAACTTAAGCAGGAACTCAGTAAGTCAAAGGGCGACAAATGAAAATCCATATCAATAGCCGGAGTGAGAAAGAGCTTCTCGCTGTTCTGGCTCGCCTCGGGCATACCAGCCCATCCCATACAGTACAAACACTAATTACATCCGCATATAAAGAAATAATTTCCATTCCGCCAGTCGAGGAGTCATCACTTAATGAGTCAAGCAGCACCAGCAAACAACAATAACAAAGCAATCCAGTCTGTTAAGAATCGCTTTGTTCGCATTCCATCCAAAAACAGTAACGGCACATTCCGCGATATTGAAACCGGGATTGCCCAATCCGATCCGGCAATTCTAAAAGACTTCTATCGTCGCAATGGCGGAAAGGATGACCTAGAGCCTGTTTATTTGCTCGGCTGCCTTGAGTGGGCATATGGCGAGAAATTTGTACCTAACTCTCCAGCAGTGCTTGATAATGGGTTTGTAAATCTCTGGAAGGCTCCTGAAATTCAGCCTTCTGGGCAAAAAATCACTAAAGAACAAGTAGCGCCATTTATTGACTTCCTTAGCCGCTGGTTCCCAGATGACGAAGAGCGGGATTACTTCGGTTGGTGGCTTGCAATGTCTGTAAGGCATCAGGAAGAAAAGATTATTTCTACACCGCTGCTACGCTCTGAGCATGGTATCGGCAAAGGTTTTATGGCGGAAACTCTACTACCTGGACTGCTTGGCCGCACCTCGGTTGCCTTATGCCACCTGAAAGACGTTGTAGGGGACTTCAATGAGACGGTAGAAGGCAAGACCCTTCTGGTATTAGATGAGGTTTACCGCTCGAAGAAGTCCACCACAGACGCTCTGAAGAGCATTCAGGCAAACAGCACTCTGACCCTTCGCCGCAAGCATCTTCCGGTTATCACAATTGACAATTTCATTAATTTCATTATCACCAGCAATGACCATATTCCATTGGTGCTGGAAAAAGGTGATCGACGATTCTGGATTCCTGCCTTCATTCGGCACAAGGTCAATCAACCTGAGACTGATAAATTTCTGAATGATGTGTTCAAGCCTTGGTTGTTGTCTGGCGGTTTCCAGTTGGTCAGGGACTACCTTGAACAAGTTAACTTGAACAAATATCGTGCAACAGCGCCAGCGCCTATGACGGAAAGCAAGCAAGAGATTCTTGGGTTTAATACTTCTGACAAGCTTGAAGATGTAATTGCAGAGATTGCGGAAGCAAACAAGGTGCTAACTGTGCAATGGGTAAAGTCGGCTTTCAGTGATGAGTTTGAGCACGGCCTGACTGATATGGCAATTGCCAACGTGTTATTGAATATTGGCTGCACTCAAAAGAAAACGACAAAGTACCGATTCTACATCACGCCAACCGGCAGAGAGGCGGGCCTAGACGCTTCCACTTCGCCAAAGGAACTTGAAGCAGCTATGCCGAGTGTCAATTTCTAAGGCTTTTATGGCGACTACATAAGCCCGCCATAAACCTGCCATAATACCCGCCATAGCTGTAATGCCCAGTACATGCGCGGTTTAGAGCATTATGGCGACTATGGCGCCTGAACAGCATCTTTTATATATATAGTTTAAGGTTAGTCAATAAGAGCGAAGCATAGCGAGCGATTATTGACGAGACATTGCGTAGCGATGTCGGTAAGACGTAGCGCCAGCGAAGTCTAAGATGCTTTTCCCGCCTTTCCAAAGCGCCAGCCTCAAAGACAAACACCAAAGAATTGCTTTCTAAACAAGAGCAGTAAACGGGCAGACATTGCCTAATCAAAACAAAAGAAGGAAAACAAAAAATGAGCAAGACCATTATTGACGGCCAAGAAATTACCGTAAAGATGCCAGCCACCTTTGACCCTAAAGAGCTTAAAGCCCGCCAGGATCAAGCTGTCACGGATTACCTTAATCTTCCAAACATCACTATTTTCACCATCAAGGCAGAGATTCTTTTCCAAGCACTTGACCTTCTCGAACAAAAGCTACAAGAGGGGTATCAACGAGCACGGGAAACGAACCACCAAAGCCATCCCTTCGTCATCCCGATGTTTAAGAAACCTGAGGAGGTGGAAGCGGAGCTGAATACCGTCAGACAGCAAGTGGAAGCGGATTACAGGAGCGAGATTGCCGCACAGGTGGATGAAGCCAAACAAAATCTAATCATTCAGCGTAAGGCCGCTATCCAGCGGCAAGAGGATGAGAAGAAGCGCAAGGCAGATGAAAAGCTACATCGAGAACTGGAGAAAGAAGCAGCAGACCTTTTCGACTCCTACCTGCCCAAGTAACCAAAACAACAAGGGGCGACTTAGCTCGCCCCCTCACAAATCTACGGAATAATAAAAAATGATTAACCAACAATTCGTATCACTATCAGCACAAAGAACCCACGAGCTAATTCTTGAGCGCTTCCACCCTGAGCGACACCAAGAGCTTCTACAGGAAAAAGAAAGTGCCAAGCTTGCTGCTGAAAAAGAGGCACGTATTCAAGCTCTGCTGGACGAATACAAAGCAAATAAGGCTCAAGCCACCCACAAGCCCAGCCAACAAATTGACACAACAAATAAACCTGCCAAAAAGCTGGACCACAAAGACAGCATCAAGAACATGTTCAAGAATAAAAAAGCAAGATAAACAGACAATCAAATAGGAGGCAGGTGAGCTGCCTGCCCTCCCTTTCCATACCCCAGAAGCTCAACAGGCCCATTCTATGCAGCCTACATGGCAGATATGCTTAACCAGCCACCAACACACTCAGCAAGGAGGCAGGCCGTTAAAGCTTTAGGAATCTATTCTTTTCAAGATTCTCAATTTTCACTTCATTCAAGTACTCCTGGGTCTGCATCAAAACCTTGTTGATACCTGAATTAACCCCCGCCGAGATTTCGTGCTGATCGACGGTCAGACTGAAGGATGGCTGGTATTCACTACGATAGAGGAAATAGGTATCAAGAGTGATGGTCATATGTACCTTGAGACCCGCAGCCTCAACGGAAATCTTTTCCTTGTCAGACTTCGCGCCCTCATTCGTGGCGTGGATCAGCTTCTCAAGCTCCGACCTTGCTTGTTTATAAAATCCATCAACATCTTCGTCTACGGAGATGAACACTTCCCCCGTTTCGGTGTTTTTCATCTCCATCCGCACCTTCAAGGCTTCGTTGTAGACCTTTCCAAGCCTCACAGCCCCGTTGGTAGTGATGATGATGTTCTGATTCTGGTAGTCGTCTATCACAGACGGGGCGACGTAGATGGCGGCTGCTGCCATGATCGCTCCCCCAAGGATCACAGCAGGCGTGGCGTTGCTCATGGATACCCTTCCTTAGTTTATTTTCAACCTTTGCTCAGTCTGCCACTGGCGTGTCAGGGAAAGCCACTGAAAGCCGGCATAACATAGCTTGAACGAACGTCCTAGCATTCGTATAATCATCCCAAGCATTGTTAAAGGGGATCGAGAATGGAAGTCGTCGCTTACTACCGGGTATCCACCAAGCGTCAAGGCGAGAGCGGGTTAGGTCTGGAGGCTCAGCGGGAATACGTCTCCACTGCTGCTGCTCAACACGGTTGGGTGGTGGTCGCTGAATACACTGATGTGAACGTGTCCGGCTCTGTTCACCCTTTGGAGCGTCCAGAAGCTGCCAAGGCGTTTGCTCATGGCCTGCCTGTGGTGGTGGCGAAGCTTGACCGCCTTAGCCGAGACGTTGAACACATCGCCGGCCTGATGAAGCGTTCAGACTTTAAGGTGGCGACAATGCCAGCAGCCAAGACCCTGGAGCTGCACTTGTACGCAATGCTCGCCCAGCAGGAAAGGGAATTTATCAGCCAACGCACCAAGGAAGCCTTGCAGAGCCTCTCTAAGCGTGCCGAGGCTGGAGACAGGGTAGCTCAAGGCAAGGTTGCAAATCGTGCTGTATCGCTTGCCAAGGGCCGCACAAAGGCCAATCAGATGAAGGGTGGTATTGCCACCCAAGAAAGGGCTGAAGTCTTTGCTGAGAGTCTTAGGGACACTGTAGAGCTGTGTGTATTGCGTGGCACTCGCACGTTGAAGGGTGTAGCAGATTGTCTTAATGCCAAAGGGGTGAAGACTGCTCGCGGTGGCGAGTGGTCCCCTGTGCAGGTCAGCCGCGTCATGCAAAAACTTAGCCTATCCTTCTGACCTATCCCCCCTATAAAGCCTCTCTTGCCAATATTTTATATTCGCAAGGTAGGCCGGGGTTCTGGTTTATCCCCCCCGTTGAGCCATGCGACCCTCGCTATGGGGTTACACCGAGCGACCCGAGTATCACGAAAAGGACTATGACCCCGAAAACCACCATCACAGTCTTCGCTCTGTCCTGAGATTCCTTTGTCTTGTCCGCTCTAATCTGCTGATATGCCTGTACGTCGCTCAAGCCTTTCTCCTTGTAGCTGATGATGCGCCCCATCTCGGCATCAATGCGGCTGTTGTAGCTACTGTTATTGCTTGCAACGATCACCCAGACAATCACCCACACACCAAATGTAAGCAAAGTGAGAATCAGGTGCAGGATGTGGTTGGTGCTCCGCTTCTTGCTCGCTAGAAAGAAAAGCTTCTCATTCATATCTTCGCATCCCTGCCTTCGGTCGTGATGTGTTGGCGTTGCAGAATACTACAGCCACCCAACGCCAGCAGCAGGTACGCGAGAACATGGCTCCCAGACGGACGGACTGGGTAGTAAGCTTGGGTAGAAAGACTGGGTAGAATCAGAAAAGAAAAAGCCCCGCAAACCATTGATTTGCAGGGCTTTTCTATATATGGCGGGGAGATAGGGATTCGAACCCTAGGTGCCCTCGCGGACACAACGGATTTCGAATCCGTCCCGTTCGACCACTCCGGCATCTCCCCAAGTCGGCGCGCATCATACCAGCTCAGATCCGTTTGGCAAAACCCCTTGTGAGGATTTTTTCGCGCAGGATCAGTTGCTTGCGCGCCGTGACGCTATTCAGCGGGTCAGCCGGGTCAGCGCCTCGCGGTACTTGTCCGCGGTCTTCTGCGCCACCTCGGCCGGCACGGCCGGGGCCGGCGGCTCCTTGTTCCAGCCGGTGGATTCCAGCCAGTCGCGCACGAACTGCTTGTCGAAGCTCGGCGGGTTCTGCCCTTCGACGTAGCTGTCGGCCGGCCAGAAGCGGCTGGAGTCCGGGGTCAGCACCTCGTCCATCAGGGTCAGGGTGCCGTCCTCGTCCAGGCCGAACTCGAACTTGGTATCGGCGATGATGATGCCGCGGGTGGCCGCATACTCGACCGCGGCGCTGTACAGGGCGATGGCGGTGTCGCGCACCTTGGCGGCCAGCTCCTTGCCGATGATGGCTTCGCACTGCTCGAAGGAGATGTTCTCGTCATGGTCGCCGACGGCGGCCTTGGTCGAGGGGGTGAAGATCGGCTGCGGCAGCTTGGCCGCTTCCTTCAGGCCGGCCGGCAGCGCGATGCCGCAGACGGTGCCGCTCTTCTGATACTCCTTCCAGCCGGAGCCGACGATATAACCGCGCACGATGGCTTCCACGGCGACCGGCTTGAGGCGCTTGGCCACCACCGCACGTCCCTCCACCAGCGGCAGCTCCGCAGCCGGCACCACGTCCTCGACCTTGTCGCCGGTGAAGTGGTTGGGCACCAGGTCCTTGAGCTTGTCGAACCAGAAGTTGGAGATGGCGGTGAGGATCTTGCCCTTCTCCGGGATCGGCTCGGCGAGGATGACGTCGAAGGCCGACAGACGATCGGTGGCCACCATCAGCATGCGCTTGTCATCGATTTCGTAGAGGTCGCGAACCTTGCCCGAGTAGATTTTCTTCAGGCTCAGGGTGGTGGGTGTGGTCATAGCGGCATTTCCGTTTCTGGCAAACAAAACAGGCGAAACCCGGGGGTTTCGCCTATCGCTGGTAGCGGCTGGGGCTGCAGGCCCGACTCAGCCGAGGTGTTCCTGGATCAGCTCCAGCACGCGGCGCGCCACATCGGCCGGCGCGACGGTCTCGAGGTCTTTCTCGACCGACACCTGCACGCTGTCGCCGACGGTGGTCAGCCGGACATGATAACGCTCGGCGCGGGACTCGACGTCCTCGGCATCCGCCTTGCCGCCCAGCAGGCCGGCGAAGAAGCCCGGCTCCTCGCCCGGCTTGTCCGCGCTTTCGGCGAGGTTGATGTAGTAGATGCCGAGACTGCGGTTCATGTCATCGACGCGCACATCGCCATCCTGCAGGGCACGGCCCACCGCCGACCAGGCGCGGTCGAAATCGGTAGCCAGGCTGAGCTGCGGGTTGCCACTGCCATCGGAGCCCAGGGAGACGCGCTTGGGCGCGTCGAAGCTGCGATCGGCCAGCAGGGAAACGCTGCCACCCTGGCCCACGGAGCTGCTCAGGCTGCTCTGCAGGCGCTCGATCAACGCGCCGTCCAGCGCCGGCTGGACCGAGCGCGCCGGCCATGCCGGCTCGGCCGAGCTGCCGGCAGGACGGACGTTGCTGAGCAGGAAGATTTCGCTGGTGTTGCGCTGCACGCCGGGCTCGACGCGCAGGCGCACGCTGACTTCGGCATCCGCCTTGTCGAGGTGACGGGCAAGCGCGGTCGGCACGGTCTGCCAGGCACTGACCAGTTCGCCGGTCTCCGGACGTTCCTCGCTGATGCTCAGGCCGTTTTCCTCGAAGAACTGGCGCGCCAGCGGCCAGACCTCGGCCGGGCTGCGCTGGGCTACCACCCAGCGACGCTCGCCGCTGCGCTGCAGGCTGAAGTCGCTGCGCTGAGCAGTCGCCTGCAGACCCTGCGGTCGCGGCACCTCGAATTCACCTTCGGCACTGCGGGTCGCCACGCTGGCCGGCACCGGCAGCAGGGGCTCGATACGACGCGCCTGGACATCCGGCGGCAGCTGCATCGGGGCGGTTTCGCGGGCAGCAAGATAGTCGCTGCCGCGGTCGCGGAAGTAGCCGTTGTCGCCCCAGATCCAGCCGCATCCGCTGCTGGTTCCAATGATCAGGGCAAGCGCGGAAAGTCCGGCCAGTTGCTTCATGCATGTTCTCCGTCGATCAGGCCAGCACACCGGCCTGGCGCATGGCCTGACGCAGCGGCTCCTGGCAGCCCTGGCTGAGCCAGGTCAGGGGCAGGCGGATGCCTTGGGGAATCAGTCCCATCTCGTGCAGGGCGAACTTCACCGGGATCGGGTTGGCCTCGCAGAACAGCGCCTTGTGCAGCGGCATCAGGCGCTCATTGATGGCGCGCGCGGGCGCGGCCTCACCACGCATGGCCAGGGCACACAGCTCGCTCATGTCACGCGGGGCCACGTTGGCGGTCACCGAGATGTTGCCCTTGGCGCCCATCAGCATCAGCTCGACGGCAGTGGCGTCGTCACCGGAGTAGACCAGGAAGCCCGGGGCGACCTTGTCCAGCACTTCCTGGCCGCGCGCCAGATCGCCGGTGGCTTCCTTGACGCCGATGATGTTCGGCACCGTGGACAGACGGGCGATGGTGTCGGGCAGCATGTCGCAGGCGGTACGCCCCGGCACGTTGTAGAGAATCTGCGGAATGGCCACGGCCTCGGCGATGGCCTTGTGGTGCAGGTACAGGCCTTCCTGGGTCGGCTTGTTGTAGTACGGGGTGACCAGCAGGCAGGCATCGGCGCCGGCCTGCTTGGCGGCGGCGGTCAGCTCGATGGCTTCGCGGGTGGAGTTGGCACCGGTACCGGCGATCACCGGGATGCGCCCGGCGACCTGTTTGACCACATGACGGATTACCGCGACGTGCTCGTCGACGTCCAGCGTGGCGGACTCACCCGTGGTGCCCACCGCAACAATCGCGTTGGTACCTTCCTGGAGGTGAAAATCGACCAGTTGGGTCAGGCTGTCCCAATCCAGACGGCCCTCTGCATCCATGGGCGTGACCAGTGCCACCATGCTGCCCGTAATCATGCAACCACTCCTGCCGCTATATAAATAAAGGGGTAATGGTACTGATGCCACCAGCCTTGCACAAGCTGGCGGCGGGTCACCGGGCATTCCCCTTGTCGGCGCTTTTCGCTACCCTTCCCGGCTCTGCCGGCCCGTGCGCTGCCGCCATCTCTATTGCACCAGGAATTCTGCATGTCGACCCCCCAACCCCGTGAACAGTTTCTCGTGATCAGCGCCCTGGGAGCCTCGCCCATGGAGCTCACCAGCGTTCTCTCGCGCGCCAGCCAGGAAAGCCGCTGCAACGTGGTCAGCAGCCGCCTGACCCGGCATGGCGAGTACAGCGCCCTGGTGCTGCAGGTCGCTGGCAGCTGGGACGCGCTGGCCCGCCTGGAAGCCAGCCTGGCGCCCCTGGCCAAGCGCCACAAGTTCAGCATCAACGTGACCCGCAGCGCTGCTGCCGTCGAGCGCGCCAATGCCCTGCCCTACGTGGTCTATATCAGCGCCGCCTATCGCCCGGACATCATCGGCGAGCTGTGCCAGTTCTTCACCGATCACCACGTCGAGCTGGAGAACCTCACCTGCGACACCTACCAGGCACCGCAGACCGGCACCCTGCTGCTCAACGCCACCATCACCGTGACCCTGCCGCCGGGCACCCAGATCAGCTGGCTGCGCGATCAGTTCCTCGACTTTGCCGACGCCCTCAACCTCGACGCTCTGATCGAGCCGTGGCGCCCGCAGAACCCGTAAGCCCCACCGACCAGGAGTTCATCATGCCGGTAGCCATCGATTCGCCCGTCGCCGACTTCCAGGTCCAGGCCACCAGCGGCCAGCAGGTCGCGCTGGGCGCCCTCAAGGGCCGGCAGCTGGTGCTGTACTTCTATCCGAAGGACAGCACCCCGGGCTGCACCACCGAGGGCCAGAATTTCCGCGACCTGCATGCCGAGTTTGCTGCCGCCAACACGCTGATTTTCGGCGTCTCGCGCGACAGCCTGAAGTCCCACGAGAACTTCAAGTGCAAGCAGGAGTTCCCCTTCGAGCTGATTGCCGATACCGACGAGCAACTGTGCCAGCTGTTCGACGTGATCAAGCTGAAGAAACTGTACGGCAAGGAATACCTGGGCATCGAGCGCAGCACCTTCCTCATCGACAAGGACGGCGTGCTACGCCAGGAATGGCGCGGCGTGAAGGTGCCGGGCCATGTGGATGCCGTACTGCAAGCCGCTCGCGCGCTCAACGCCGGCTGAGCGGCCGCAGCCGTCGACCGCTGCCTCCTCAGGCCTTGCGCAGCCAGTAACGGAAGCAGCCGGCCTCCTCCTCCTCGCGCAGCAACGCGTGCCCGGCCAGCCGGGCGAAGGCGCGGAAGTCGCGCTGCGAACCGGCATCGGTGGCGATCACCTTGAGTACCGCGCCACTGGGCAGGCGGTTGAGCTCCAGCTTGGCCTTGAGCAGCGGCAACGGGCAGTTCAGCCCGCTGGCATCCAGTTCGGCATCGTGGGCCGGTGCCGGCCCGGCAGTGTCGGTCATGTTGGCTCTCCGCAAATGCCGCACAGCATACCCAAGGCGGCGCACGACTGGCCAGCCAGCCGCCGCTGCGGCTAGAGTAGGCCTTTGCATCCGCGAGTTCGAGCGATGAAGATTCTGCGCCCCACCCTGCTGACGTTGGCCTGCCTGCTGGCGACCCCGGCTCTCGCCAGCGACCTGCCGTCGCTCGGCGATGCCAGCTCCTCGATCGTCTCCCCCGACCAGGAGCACCAGCTCGGCCGCGCCTGGCTCAACGTGCTGCGCGGCCAGGTGAAGAGCCTGTCCGACCCGCTGCTCGAGGACTTCATCGAGAACAGCGTCTATCGCCTGGCGGAAACCAGCCAGCTGCAGGACCGGCGCCTGGTCTTCGTCCTCCTCGACAGCCCGCAGCTCAACGCGTTCGCCGCGCCCGGCGGAGTGATCGGCGTCAATGGCGGCCTGTTCCTGCACGCGCAGACCGAGGGCGAGTACGCCTCGGTGCTGGCCCACGAACTGGCGCACCTGTCGCAGCGCCACTTCGCCCGCGGCCTCGAGGAACAGAAACGCATGCAGGTGCCGCTGATGGCCGCCATGCTCGCCGGCGTGGTCGCCGCCGCCGCCGGCGCCGGCGATGCCGGCATCGCCGCCATCGCCTCGACCCAGGCAGCGGCGGTCCAGGCACAACGGAGCTTCTCGCGGCAGAACGAACAGGAGGCCGACCGCATCGGCATCCTCAACCTGCAGCAGGCAGGTTACGACCCGAATGCCATGCCGAGCATGTTCGAGCGCCTGATGCGCCAGTACCGCTACACCCGGATGCCGCCGGAATTTCTCCTGACCCACCCGGTCAGCGAATCGCGGGTGGCCGATACGCGCAACCGCGCCGAGCAACTCGCCGGCGGCGGCAACACCGACACCCTGAACTACCAACTGATGCGCGCCCGCGTGCAGTTGCTCTACGAAAGCTCACCAGGCCTGGCGGCCAAACGCTTCCGCGCCCTGCTCGACGAAAACCCCAACCTCGATGCCGCGCGCTACGGCCTGACCCTGGCGCAGATCAAGAACGGCCAGCTCAAGGAGGCCGCCAGCAGCCTGCAGCCGCTGCTCGCCAAGGCGCCGAACGATATCGTCTACAACCTCGCCCAGGCCCAGCTGGACGTCGCCGCCAACCGGCCCGATGCCGCCAGCCAGCGCCTGCAGCGCCTGCTCGGCCTGTACCCGGACAACTACCCGCTGCGCCAGTACCAGGCCGAAGTACTGCTCAAGCAGAATCGTCCGGCCGAAGCCGAAAAGCGCCTGGACGCCCTGCTCAAGGAGCGCCCCGGCGATGCCGAGCTGTGGTATCAGCAGGCCGAAACCCGCGGCCTGTCCGGCAACATCATCGGCGTGCACCAGGCCCGCGCCGAATACTTCGCCCTCACCGGCGACTACGACCAGGCCCTGGAGCAACTCGACTTCGCCCGCCGCCGCGCCAGCAGCAACTTCCAGCTGGCTGCACGCATCGACGCTCGCCACAGCACCCTGGAAGAAGAACAGCGGATGATCGACAAGCTGCTGCGCTGAGCCAGCCCGTAAAGCAGAAGGCCCGGCAATTAGCCGGGCCTTGGTGTTTTCGCCTACCCCTCAGGCGTTGCCGCTCAGCTTGAGCCGCGCTGCCTGGGTGAAGTCGAGCATGCGCTTGAGCGGCTTGACCGCCTTGGGGATCAGCGCCGGATCGACGTGGATCTCGTTGCTGCCGGTGCGCAGGCACTGCAGGGTGCGCTCCAGGGTGTTCATCGCCATCCACGGGCAGTGCGCGCAACTGCGGCAGGCCGCACCCTGGCCGGCGGTCGGCGCCTCGATGAACGATTTGCCGGGGCACAGCTGCTGCATCTTGTAGAGGATGCCGCGATCGGTGGCGACGATGAAGATCTGGTTCGGCAGGGTCTGCGCCGCCTTGATCAGCTGGCTGGTGGAGCCCACCGCATCCGCCAGCGCGACCACCGCCTCCGGCGACTCGGGGTGCACCAGCACCGCCGCATCCGGATACAGCGCCTTGAGGTCGTGCAGCTGCCGGGCCTTGAACTCCTCGTGGACGATGCACGCCCCCTCCCAGAGCAGCATGTCCGCACCGGTCTCGCGCTGGATGTAGCGCCCCAGGTGCTGATCCGGCGCCCAGAGGATCTTCTCGCCGTTGTCCATCAGGCTCTCGACGATCTCCAGCGCGCAGCTGGAGGTCACCACCCAGTCGGCACGCGCCTTCACCGCCGCCGAGGTGTTGGCGTAGACCACCACGGTGCGCTCGGGGTGCTGGTCGCAGTAGGCGGAAAACTCCTCGACCGGGCAGCCCAGATCCAGCGAACAGGTCGCCTCCAGGGTCGGCATCAGGATGCGCTTTTCCGGATTGAGGATCTTCGCCGTCTCGCCCATGAACCTGACCCCAGCCACCACGATGGTCGAGGCCGGGTGCTGGCTGCCGAAACGGGCCATTTCCAGCGAGTCGGCGACGCAGCCACCGGTTTCCTCGGCCAGCGCCTGGAGAATCGGATCGGTGTAGTAGTGGGCAACCAGAACGGCGTCACGCGCCTTGAGCTCGGCGGCGATCGCCTGGCGGTAGTCAGCAACTTCCTCGGCAGTCAGCGGGCGCGGCTGCTTGGCATCCAGATGAGCTTGAACCAGAAGACGTTCGGAAACTTGGGACATATTCGCAGGACCTGCTGACACGGCGGTGCGGGATACAAGTATAGACTCGCGCCCCTGCCGCATGCAGGCAGAGTCGACGGAGGCATACTGCGCATACGAAAAAAGCCGGAAACCAACCCTTGCGGATCAACTTCCAGCTTTTCGTTCTTCCGAGGAAGAAGTAGATGGTGGGGCGTGTGGGATTCGAACCTACGACCAATTGGTTAAAAGCCAACTGCTCTACCACTGAGCTAACGCCCCAACTTGAGATGTATATTACTGATTTCTAACGGAAATACAACACCCCAAGGGAAAGAATTTCAAAAATAGCGGGTCGGGTCGACCATCCCGGCCGCACGGAAGCCTTCGGCACGCAGGCGGCAGCTGTCGCAGCGCCCGCAGGCGCGGCCATCCGCATCGGCCTGGTAGCAGGACACGGTCAAGCCATACTCCACGCCGCGTGCCAGCCCAGCCTGGATGATCTGCGCCTTGGACAGGTACTGCAGCGGCGCCCGAATGCGGAAGCCCTCGCCTTCCACGCCGGCCTTGGTCGCCAGATTGGCCAGGCGCTCGAAGGCATCGATGAATTCCGGCCGGCAGTCGGGATAGCCCGAATAGTCCACGGCATTGACGCCGATGAAGATGTCGTGCGCCCCCAGCACCTCGGCCCAGCCCAGCGCCAGGGACAGGAACAGCGTATTGCGCGCCGGCACGTAGGTTACCGGGATGCCCTCAGCCGGCTCCTCCGGCACGGCGATGGTGCTGTCGGTCAGCGCCGAGCCGCCAATGCCGTTGAGGTTGATGCCGACCACCTTGTGCTCCAGCGCACCGAGCTGATGCGCCACCCGCTCGGCCGCCTGCAGCTCGGCGCGGTGCCGCTGGCCGTAGTCGAAGCTCATGGTGTAGCAGGCATAGCCCTCGGCGCGTGCCATGGCCAGTACGGTGGCGGAGTCGAGGCCGCCGGAAAGCAGGATTACCGCCCTCTTCTCGCTCATCTCAATGCCCCGGCTCGTCGTTCCACAGATATTTGTGCAGTTGCAGTTGCAGGCGCACCGGCAGGTTGTCGGCGATGATCCAGCCGGCCAGGCTGCGCGCCTCCAGCTGATGATGGCTGGGCGACATCAGCACCTCGCCCGCACGCTGCTCCAGGCGGTATTCGATGATTTTCGACACCGCCCAGTCGTAGTCCTCGCGCGAACAGATGACGAACTTGACCTGGTCGTTGCGGGTCAGCTGCGCCATGTTCTCGTAGCGGTTGCGGCCGACCTCGGCCGAGCCCGGCGTCTTCAGGTCGACCACCCGGCTGACGCGGGTGTCCACCGCAGCGATATCCAGGGCGCCGCTGGTTTCCAGCGACACCTCGTAGCCGGCGTCGCACAGCGCCGCGAGCAGCGGGATGCAGTTCGGCTGCGCCAGCGGCTCGCCGCCGGTCACGCAGACGTAGCGCGGCTGGTAGCTGGCGACCCGCGCGAGGATCTGCTCCAGAGTCATGATCTCGCCGCCGCTGAAGGCGTAGGCGGTATCGCAGTACTGACAGCGCAGGGGACAGCCGGTCAGGCGCACGAATACGGTCGGCAGGCCGACGGTACGTGCTTCCCCCTGCAGCGAATAGAAGATTTCGGTGATGCGCAGAGTCTGGTTCATAAGCCCCGGGCGTGATGGCGAAACAGGCCAACCGCCTCCGTTGCAGGATGTGGAAAAAGTGCGGCGATTTTAACGAAAAAACCCGCGCCGGGCGCGGGTTTCCTCAGAAGCGCTCGCTGTTCAGGGCAGACGGGCGAGATCCCGCTTGGCCAGCTGAGCGGCGGAGGTGCCCGGATACTGGGCGATCACCTGCTGCAGGATGCCCTTGGCCTTGGCGACATTGCCGAGACGCTGCTCGACATCGGCCAGCTTGTACAGCGAGTCGGCCACCTTCTGGTGGTCCGGGTAGCCCTGGCTGACGCGGGCGAACGACTGCCCGGCGCCCTGCAGATCGCCCTGGGCGAGCTTCACTTCACCCAGCCAGTACTGCGCGTTGCCGGCGTACTGACTGGTCGGATACTTGCGCAGAAATGCGCTGAAGGCCTGGTCGGCCTTGGCAAAATCCTTCGCCTTGATCAGGTCGAAGGCGGCATCGTAGAACAGCTTTTCCTTGGCCGGATCGCCCGGCGCGGCATTCGCCGCCGGAGCCTGACCGGCAGATGCCGAGTCTGCCGCCGCGGGAGCCAGGGGCGCCTGGGCTGCGGGTGCCGGAGCCTGGCCTGCACCGGACAGACGACTGTCCAGGTCCTGGTAACGCTGCAGACTTTCCTGCTTGAGCTGCTTGATCTCGTACTGCTGTTCTTCCAACGTGCCCCGCATGCGGGAGACCTCTTCCTGCAACTGCTGCAGCTGCAGGAAGAGTTCACCCTGTGCCGAGGCAGGCGCGGTAGCCGCGCCGCCGGCATAAGCAGCTCCCGTCGCACCGTAGCCGGACGGCGGATAACCGTTGCTACCATCCATGACGGGCACCTGCGCCCAGGTCGTGAGTGGTGCGGCCAGAGCCAGCAGGGTCAGGAGACGGGAGTGCTTGTGCATGGCGTATTACTTCTTCAGTTCGACGCGACGGTTCTGCGCCCAGCTTTCTTCGCTGCTGCCGGCAACCAGCGCACGCTCTTCACCGTAGGACACCAGCTCCAGCTGAGCCGGGGACACGCCCTGCAGCACCAGGTAGCGCTGAACGGCCTTGGCGCGACGCTCGCCCAGAGCCATGTTGTACTCGCGGGTACCGCGCTCGTCGGCGTGGCCTTCCAGGACTACGCGCTGGCCGCTGGCCTGCAGGTCCTTGGCGTGAACGTCCAGAGCGCGCATGGCTTCCGGCTTCAGGTCGGAGCTGTCGTACTCGAAGAAGAAGGTGGTGATGGCGCGCAGAGCGGCTTCTTCGCCACCCAGGCTGCCGTCGACGGCACCGGCGTTGGCACCGTAGCCAGCGTTCGGATCGACTGCGCCTTCGCCAGCGGCATCGCCACCCTTGGAGGAGCAACCTACAGCAACAGCCATCGCCAGAGCCAGCGCAGCAAACTTGCCGAATTTCAGCATTTCCATCTTTTAAAACCCCAGTGTGTATTCAAAACAACGTGTTCAAAACAAGGTATTGAAACGAGCAGTTGGCAGCCGCCGTCAGTTCAAATAGGGAGACCAGGAAGGCTCACGGATTTCGCCTTGAGCCGCAGGTATCGGAAGGCGCACACGTCCATTGACGGAGACGAGCATCAGCACTCCACGGCCCTGCTGACGGGTGGCGTAGATTAGCATGGTGCCGTTGGGCGCGACAGTGGGCGACTCGTCCAGACTGGTCTCCCCGGAGAGGATGCGCGGAGCGCCACCGCGCTGCAGGTCCAGCGCAGCCACCTTGAAGACGGTGAAGCCATCCTGCCGATGCACCATGACCAGGGTGCGCTCATCCGCCGACAACTTCGGGTTGGCGTTGTAGTTGCCGACGAAGGTCACGCGCTCGGCCCCACCGCCGCCGACGCGGGTCTTGTAGATCTGCGGCTTGCCACCACGATCCGAGGTGAAGTAGATGGTCTGGCCGTCCTTGCCCCAGAAGGGCTCGGTGTCGATGGACTGGTCGTTGGTCACGCGACGCACCTGGCGGCTGCCCATGTCCATCACGTAGATCTCCGGGTTGCCGTCGCGCGACAGCACGAAGGCCAGGCGACTGCCGTCCGGCGACCAGGCCGGAGCGCCGTTGAGGCCCTCGAAATTGGTGATCTGCTCGCGGCGGCCGGTATCGATGTTCTGCACGAAAATGCGCGGGCGCTGCTGCTCGAAGGACACGTAGGCGATGCGCCGACCGTCCGGCGCGAAGCTCGGCGACAGGATCGGCTCGCGCGACTGCAGCAGGGTCACCGCACGGGCGCCGTCATAGTCGGAACGTTGCAGGGTGTAGCGGGTATTGTTGGCGGCAAAGCGCTCGGCGGTGACGAATAGCAGCTTGGTGGAGAAGGCCCCCTTGATGCCGGTGAGCTTCTCGAACGACTGGTCGGCAATGAAGTGCGCCATGTCGCGCAGCTGCGCGGTGGTGCCGCCGACGCTGCCGGTCAGCATCTGCTGCTCGGTGGTGACGTTGAACAGCGCGTACTGGATCTGCACGCCGCCGCCGCTGGGCACCATGCTGCCCGTCAGCACGTACTGGGCGCCGAGGGCCTTCCAGTCGCGGTAGATGACCTCGCTGGCCTGACTGGGCAGGCTGATCATGTTCTGGCGCGGAATCGGCTCGAAGTAGCCGGAGTTGCGCAGGTCCTTGCCGATGATATCGGCCATGTCCTCGGGCAGCACGGCACCGCCCTGCGAGCCGAACGGCACCACGGCGATCGGGATGGCCCGATCGGTACCGCTGGAAATCACCAGCGGGTCGGCTGCCTTCGCCATACCGGCGAGCAGCACCAGGCCCAGCAGGGCCATGCGAATCAGGGTGTTCACAGGCTCAAATCCTCCGGTTTGAATATCATGCGACGCTGACGATACATCTTGTCGAAGGTCGCGCGGTCCAGCTGCTGCATTTCCGGGATGCGGCCGACATTGCGTACCGCCGCCACGGCCGAATTGTCGAAGGCCGCGTCGCCGCTGGCGCGGGAGACGCTGGCGTTGGTGATGGTGCCGTCGGGCAGCATCTGGATCAGCACTTCCACGCTCATGCCATTGCGCGCCGACGGCGGCCGGCGCCACTGCTGGCTGACCAGGTTGACGATCAGGTCGTCGAGGCTGCCGGCCACCTGGTCGCCGACCTCGTCGGCCAGCGCCTGCTGGTGTTGCACGTCGTCGGAGAGCAGTTCGGCCAGCGCCGCAGCCTTCTTGTCTTCCTGGGCCTTGCGGGCAGACTGCTCGGCCGCCTTCTTCTTGGCAGCCTCCGCGGCGGCCTTTTTCTTGGCCTCCTCGGCGGCTTTCTTCTTCGCGTCCTCGGCAGCCTTTTTCTTGGCTTCCTCGGCCGACTTCTTCTTCGCCGCCTCTTCGGCATCTTTCTGCTTGGCAGCCTCTTCGGCCTTTTTCTTGGCGTCCTCGGCGGCTTTTTTCTTGGCGAAATCAGCCTGCTGCTTCTGCTCGGCGGCCTTCTTCGCCGCCTCGGCCTTGGCTGCCGCCTCCGCCTGCTTCTGCGCCTCGGCCTTGGCCGCTGCCGCTTCCTTCTGCGCCGCGGCAGCCTGCTCGGCCTTCTTCTGCTCCGCCGCCTTGGCCGCCGCGACCCGCTGCTGTTCGACCTTCTTCTGCTCCATCTGTTCAGTTTCGTACTGCGGCGCCGCCGTTTTCTTCGCCTCGCCCGCGATGCGCTGGTTGGTCTGCACCGTGGCCTGGCTCTGCGACTTGAGCTGGTACAGGGTGGCCTGGACGATCGGCCGCGACGGCGGCAGCTCCGGCGTCATGGCAAAACTGACGAACAGCATGGCGAAGATCAGGGCGTGCAGGGCTACCGCCCAGATGGTGGGCCAGAAATAGCTTTCCGATGCGGAGGGGGAACGCTCGTGCTGCTGCATCAGGGCGCCTCGGTAATCAGCCCGACGTTGCCCACACCGGCCTGCTGCAGACCGCCCATGGCCGCCATGACCGCTCCGTAGTCCACCGCCTTGTCGCCGCGCACGAACACCTGGACCTGCTTACCCTGGCTGCGGCTCTGGTTCATGATCGCGGTGACCGCGCGCACCATCTCATCGAGGGTCAGCGCCTTGTCCTGTGCGGTATCGACATCGACCTCGCTGCCCATGTTCCAGTAGTAGGTCTTGTCGGCCTTGATCGAGATGGTCAGCACCTGGGCGTTGTTGTCCTGCGGCAACGCCTCGCTGCTCACCTTGGGCAGGTCGACCTTGACCCCCTGGTTGAGCATCGGGGCAGTCACCATGAAGATCACCAGCAGCACCAGCATCACGTCGATGTAGGGCACGACGTTCATCTCGGCGACCGGCTTGCGTCTGTTGCGAATTCTGGCCATGACTTAATAGAACCTATCCAAGAGACCCTTGCCCGGCATCTGCCCCCCTCGCCCCGCCGCGCAGGCGCGGAGCACGGGGACGGATACGCCGGGGAGCGCATCATTCATCGCTGGTGTGGACCTTGCGATGCAGGATGGCCTGGAATTCATCGGCGAAGGTGTAGTAGCGGTTGATCAGCATCTCGCCACGGGAGGAAAAACGGTTGTAGGCAATCACCGCCGGAATCGCGGCAAACAGGCCGATCGCGGTGGCGATCAGTGCCTCGGCGATGCCCGGGGCCACGGTGGCGAGGGTCGCCTGCTGCACCTGAGCCAGGCCACGGAAGGAGTTCATGATGCCCCACACGGTACCGAACAGACCGATGTAGGGGCTGGTGGAGCCGACCGTGGCGAGGAACGGCAGGCTCTGTTCGAGCTTCTCTTCCTCGCGGGAGATGGCCACGCGCATGGCGCGGTTGACGCCGTCCATCACCGCATCCGGGTCGACGCCCGGCTGCTGGCGCAGGCGGGAGAACTCCTTGAAGCCGGCCCGGAAGATCTGCTCGACCCCCGAGTCCGGATCGGGATTGCTGCCGGCCTGGCGGTACAACTTGGACAGGTCGATACCCGACCAGAAGCGCTCCTCGAAGCTGTCCAGGCCCTTCTTGGCGGCGCGCAGCAGACTGCTGCGCTGGAAGATCATGATCCACGAGGTGACCGAGGCGGCCACCAGGATCAGCATCACCAGTTGCACCACGAAACTGGCGTTGCTGATCAGGCTCCACATCGACATATGGTCAACGGCGTTGGCTTCCACGCTTACTCTCCTGCAGGGATTGGACTCGCGCCGCTGAAGGCTGCTCGCAGCGCTTCGGGAATGGCCCGGGGTTTGAAACTGTCGGCGCGCACACAGGCCACCGTGACTCGTCCTTCACAGAGCAGCGCGTCATCGCCGGCCCGCCGTACCTGCTGGTGAAAGCGCAGGCTGGCACGATTGAGCTCCACTACCTCGGCACTGACCAGCAGTTCATCATCCAGCCGGGCCGGCGCCAGGTAGCGCGCTTCGGCCGAATGCACGACGAACAGCAGGTTCTCCCCCGCCAGTTGCGACTGGACGAAGCCCAGCGCACGCAACCGTTCGGTGCGAGCCCGCTCCATGAACTTGAGATAGTTGACGTAATAGACGACGCCACCGGCGTCGGTGTCCTCATAGTAGACCCGACAGCGATGGGTGAACGACAGACCCGTGTTTTGCGCGCGCATACTCTAGTACTGGCTCCCTGGCTTGCCAACCATTTTTCCGTCAATCATCGGCGCCGGCTTGGCCGGCAGCGACCGTCTCGCCCAGCCGCCCCGGCACGTTGAGGCCGAAGTGCAGGTAGGCATGCCGGGTCACCACCCGGCCGCGCGGCGTGCGCATGATGTAGCCCTGCTGGATCAGGTAGGGCTCGAGCACGTCCTCGATGGTGTGGCGCTCCTCGCTGATCGCCGCCGCCAGGCTGTCGATGCCGACCGGCCCACCGTCGAACTTGTCGATCATGGTCAGCAGCAGCCGGCGGTCCTGGTGATCGAAGCCATGGGCATCGATATCCAGCATGTCCAGCGCCCGGTCGGCGATGCTGAGACTGATCTCGCCGCGCCCGCGCACCTCGGCGAAGTCGCGCACCCGGCGCAGCAGGCGGTTGGCGATGCGCGGCGTGCCACGGGCGCGACGGGCGATCTCGAAGGCGCCCTCGGCATCGATGGGCAGGCCGAGAATGCCGGCCGAGCGGCTGACGATGGTGGCCAGGTCGGCGACGCTGTAGAACTCCAGGCGCTGGACGATGCCGAAGCGGTCGCGCAGCGGGTTGGTCAGCATGCCGGCACGGGTGGTGGCGCCGATCAGGGTGAAGGGCGGCAGGTCGAGCTTGATCGAACGCGCCGCCGGCCCCTCGCCGATCATGATGTCGAGCTGGTAGTCCTCCATCGCCGGGTACAGCACCTCCTCGACGATGGGCGACAGACGATGGATCTCGTCGACGAACAGCACGTCGCCCGGCTCGAGATTGGTCAGCAGCGCCGCCAGGTCACCGGGGCGCTCCAGCACCGGGCCGGAGGTGCTCTTGATCGACACGCCCATTTCCTGGGCGATGATGTTGGCCAGGGTGGTCTTGCCCAGCCCCGGCGGGCCGAAGATCAGCGTGTGATCGAGCGCCTCGCTGCGCCCGCGCGCGGCCTGGATGAACAGCTCCATCTGCTCGCGCACCACCGGCTGGCCGATGTACTCGGCCAGTTTCAGCGGGCGGATGGCCCGGTCCTGCTGCTCCTCGCGCTCGCGCGGGCTGGCGGTGACCAGGCGGTCGGCTTCAATCATCGGGGCTTATCCACGGGTTCAGGCCATGCCCTTGAGGGCACGACGGATCAATTCTTCGCTGGACAGACCGTCTTCGTCCACCAGGGCGACGGCACGGCTGGCTTCCGCCGGCTTGAAGCCGAGCGCGACCAGGGCGCTGACCGCATCGGCCTCGGCGCTGGAGACGCTGGCCGCGCGCGCCGGCTCCACCACCAGCGGCGCACCCGGCATGGATTCCCAGACCTGAAAGCGGTCCTTGAGTTCCACCAGCAGGCGCTCGGCGGTTTTCTTGCCGACGCCCGGCACCCGGGTCAGGGCCTTGGTGTCGCCGGTTTGCACGCAGCGTACCAGCTCGTCCACTTCCAGTCCGGACATCAGCGCCAGGGCCAGCTTGGGACCGACGCCGTTGAGGCGGATCAGCTCGCGGAACAGCTCGCGCTCGCGCTTTTCGGCAAAGCCGTAGAGCAGATGGGCATCCTCGCGCACCACCAGATGGGTGTGCAGGGTCAGCGGCTCGCCCACGCCCGGCAGGCGGTACAGGGTGCTCATCGGCACTTCCAGCTCGTAGCCGACTCCGCCGACCTCGAGCAGCACATGCGGCGGCTGCTTCTCCGCCAGGGTTCCGCGCAAACGTCCGATCACGATCCGGTTTCCTTGTTACAAACGCAGCCGTCCGCTGCGCCGACGCGCGCTGGACAGGCCATGGGGGAGCAGACTCTGCCGATGATGGGCATGGCAGAGGGCGATGGCCAGGGCGTCGGAGGCGTCGATCTGCGGTTTCTGCACCAGCTTGAGCAGATGCATGACCATCAGCTGCACCTGCTGCTTGTCCGCCGCGCCGGTGCCGACGATGGCCTGCTTGACCTGGGTGGCGGTGTACTCGGCCACGCTCAGCCCCTCCTCCATCGCCGCGACCAGCGCCGCGCCGCGCGCCTGACCGAGCTTGAGCGCCGAGTCGGCATTGCGCGACATGAACACCTGCTCGATGCCCAGCATCACCGGCCCGTGCAGGCGGATCACCTCGCGCACGCCGCGATAGACCTTCTGCAGCCGCTCGGGCAGCGCGCCGTCGCCGGTGCGGATGCAGCCGGAGGCGACATACTCGCAGCCACGCCCGGTATCGCGCACCACGCCGTAGCCGGTGATGCGCGAGCCGGGGTCGATACCGAGGATCAGGGTCATGCAGGCGTCATCCAAGCGTGTCGGACAATGACGCCGCGCCGGCCTCACTGTCTATTTATCCAGCCGCGAGTATAGGTGGCCCCTGCGGCGGCGTCACGCCCGGCACACCGCCGCATGACCGCCTTCCCAAAAGAAAAGCCGGAAGGGGCGCGCGCCCCTTCCGGCTCAGGCCACGCAGGCGCCCGGACCTCAGTCCAGCTGCTCCATGATCTCGTCGAGGATCTCGGCGTTGTGATAGACGCTCTGCACGTCGTCGAGGTCTTCCAGCATGTCGATCAGCTTGAGCACCTTCTGCGCGGTCTCCAGGTCGGCGACCGGCGCACTGATCGACGGGATCATCGCCACCTCGGCCTCGTCGCCCTTGAAGCCGGCGGCGTTGAGCGCCTCGTTGACCGCATGGAAGTCGGCGAAGCTGGTGAACACATCCACCGAGCCGTCGTCGTTGCTGACGATGTCGTCGGCACCGGCTTCCAGCGCGGCCTCCATCAGGGCCTCCTCGTTGACGCCCGGGGCGAAGCTGATCTGCCCCTTGCGGTCGAACATGTAGGCCACCGAGCCGTCGGTGCCCAGGTTGCCGCCGCACTTGCTGAAGGCATGGCGCACTTCGGCGGCGGTGCGGTTGCGGTTGTCGGTCATCGCCTCGATGATGATCGCCACGCCACTCGGCGCGTAGCCTTCGTAGCTCAGCTCGGCCATGTTGTCGGCTTCGTTGGTGCCGGCACCGCGGGCGATGGCGCGGTCGATCACGTCGCGCGACATGTTGGCGGTCAGCGCCTTGTCCACCGCCAGGCGCAGGCGCGGGTTGTCAGCCGGGCTCGCCCCACCCTTGGCGGAAACGGTCAGCTCACGAATCAGCTTGGTGAAGATCTTGCCGCGCTTGGCGTCCTGGCGTCCCTTGCGGTGCTTGATGTTGGCCCATTTGGAATGACCAGCCATGACTTTCTCCGTCGTATTTCTGGTGGATCTTGTACTTTTACCGCCCCGCAGAGCCGACTCACAATCTGGCGAGCTAGAGCCAGGCAAGGCGAAATCGGTTGAGGAAGCGGAGTTTGCTGACTGCAAATGAGCATTCCGAAACCGATTTCAACGCAGCATGGCCGACGCGCAGCAGATTGTGACCGGCTCTAACGAAGGAGCCTGGCAAACCAGGCTCCTGTGTCGGCTTATTCGGCCTTGGGCTGTTCGCGCAGGCGAATGTGCAATTCGCGCAGCGCCTTGTTGTCGACGATGCCCGGCGCCTGGGTCATGACGCAGGCGGCGCTCTGGGTTTTCGGGAAGGCGATGACCTCGCGGATCGAGCTGGCGCCGGTCATCAGCATGACCAGACGGTCCAGACCGAAGGCCAGGCCACCGTGCGGCGGTGCGCCGAACTTCAGGGCGTCGAGCAGGAAGCCGAACTTCTCCTGCTGCTCGGCCTCGTCGATGCCGAGGATGCGGAACACCGCCTCCTGCATTTCCTTGCGGTGGATACGGATCGAACCGCCACCCAGCTCGGTGCCGTTGAGCACCATGTCGTAGGCGCGCGACAGGGCGGTACCCGGGTTGGCTTCCAGCTCCTGCGGCGAGCACTTGGGCGCGGTGAACGGGTGGTGCAGCGCGGTGAACGAGCCGTCGTCGTTTTCCTCGAACATCGGGAAGTCGACCACCCACATCGGCGCCCACTGGCAGGTCAGCAGGTTGAGGTCGTGACCGACCTTGATGCGCAGGGCACCGAGGGCCTCGGAAACGATCTTGGCCTTGTCGGCGCCGAAGAACACGATGTCGCCGTCGACGGCGCCAACGCGATCGAGGATGACATTGAGATTGTCGAGCGGGATGTTCTTGACGATCGGCGACTGCAGACCTTCGACGCCCTTGGCGCGCTCATTGACCTTGATGTAGGCCAGGCCCTTGGCGCCGTAGATGCTGACGAACTTGGTGTAGTCGTCGATCTGCTTGCGCGGCATGCTCGCCGCGCCGGGCACGCGCAGGGCGGTCACGCGGCACTTCGGATCGTTGGCCGGGCCGGCGAACACCTTGAAGTCGACATCCTTGAGCTGGTCTTCGACATCGACCAGTTCCAGCGGGATGCGCAGGTCCGGCTTGTCCGAGCCGTAGCGGCGCATGGCCTCGGCGTAGGTCATGTGCGGGAATTCGCCGAACTCCAGATCCAGCACTTCCTTGAACAGCTGGCGGATCATCTTCTCGGTCAGACCGATGATGTCGTCTTCGTCAAGGAAGCTGGTCTCGATGTCGATCTGGGTGAATTCCGGCTGACGGTCGGCACGCAGGTCTTCGTCGCGGAAGCACTTGGCGATCTGGTAGTAGCGGTCGAAGCCGGCGACCATCAGCAGCTGCTTGAACAGCTGCGGCGACTGCGGCAGGGCGAAGAAGCTGCCGGCGTGGGTGCGGCTCGGCACCAGGTAGTCACGCGCGCCTTCCGGAGTGGCGCGGGTGAGGATCGGCGTCTCGACGTCGAGGAAGCCGTTATCGTCCAGGTAGCGGCGGATGCTGCTGGTGATGCTCGAGCGCAGCTTGAGCTTCTCGGCCATTTCCGGGCGACGCAGGTCGATGAAGCGGTAGCGCAGGCGGGTTTCCTCGCCGACATCGGTGTATTCGTTGAGCGGGAACGGCGGGGTTTCCGCCTCGTTGAGCACTTCCAGCTCGTAGCCGAGCACCTCGATGGCGCCGCTGGCCATGTTCGGGTTGACCGCACCGGCCGGGCGCAGACGCACCTTGCCGGTGATTTTCACCACGTATTCGCTGCGCACGCGGTCGGCGGCGGCGAAGGTGTCGGCGCGATCCGGGTCGAACACCACCTGGGCCAGACCTTCACGGTCGCGGATGTCGAGGAAGATCACCCCGCCGTGGTCGCGACGGCGATGGACCCAGCCGCACAGGGTGACTTCCTGGCCGTCCAGGCTTTCGTTGAGTTGGCCGCAATAGTGGCTGCGCATCATGGTCGGTTCGCTTCTCAAAGTCAGTCGTAAATTCCGCGCGGCGGTCGATCCGCGGCTGCCAGGCAACCGCTGCCGCCACAGCCGCCAGCCTGCCGCAAACACGCGGGCAGCAGCAGGCCTTGCCGAGATAAAGGGCCGGGATTATAGCCTGAAATAATCCCCCCGCGCCTGCCCCGGCAGCAGCCGATTCCGCGGCGCGCCGTACACGGGGCAATTGAGAGTACGAGGCCTTTACGGTTAAATAGCCGCCGCGCCTAATCCGCTCGAGCCCATTCGCGTCGAGCCCGGCCAGGCGCCGTCCGGCCGACCGGTACGCCATCATCTGGTGTCCTTTCCTTTCAGCACGACCCCGTCTGCCCGGACATCCTCTGTCCAGTATTTGTTCGTTACCAAGGTGAATTCGTTGAGCATATTGAAAACCGTCCATCTGTTGTCGGGCGTGGCTGCCCTGCTGCTGTCTTTCGTTCCCAGCCTGCGCGGCGAAGCCCTGCCCTGGCTGCAACAACCCGATGCCCTGTACCTGGCCTTCATCGGCCTGACCAACCTGCTGATCTCCCCGCTGGTCGGCGCCTCCCGCCAGCGCGTGCAACCGCTGAGCAGCGCCCTGCTGGTGCTCGCCGCAGTGCTGCAGGGCATCGCCCTGCTGCTGCCGCTGGACAACCTGGCCGGCCAGCCGGTCCTGCTGTACACCCTGCTCGCCGTCGCGATTGCTGCCTTCCTGCAACTGCTGCCGGGCCAGCCGGCCGGGCAGGCGCAAGCCACGGCACCGACCGAGCAGCCGGCCGTTCGGGTCAGCCCCGCCGCGGATGCCAAGCCCGCGCCCAGCGTCCGCCGCAGCGCGCCGAGCGCAGGTCGCGAAACCGGCACGGTGAAGTGGTTCAACACCTCCAAGGGCTTCGGCTTCATCTCCCGCGACAGCGGCGACGACATCTTCGTGCACTTTCGCGCCATTCGCGGCGATGGCCATCGGGTGCTGGTCGAGGGCCAGCGTGTGGAGTTCACCGTGGCCCAGCGCGACAAGGGCCTGCAGGCCGAGGATGTGCTGATCCTCGACTGATCCGCATCTAGTGGAGCGAAAACGACAGAGCCCGCCATTTGGCGGGCTCTGTCGTTTCCGGGCACGAATTCAGTAGTGCGGCGGCGGCGCCTCGTCCTCCACCGGGCCGATCTGCCCGGCCAGATCGGCCTGGCGCGAGGCCAGCGCCTCGATCTGCCGCTGCAGGCGCTCGATCAGCCGGTTCTGCGCCAGCAGCTCGTCACTCAGCTGTTGCAGGGCATCGTCCTGGAACGCCAGGCGGGTTTCCAGCTCGGTAACGCGCAGCTCCAGGCTCATGCCGCCTCCGCCGCGAAACGGAAGTCGGCGCTGTCCAGGACCAGCTTCAGCCGGTCACGCACCTCCTTCACCCCGTCCTCGGTGTAAGGCACCGCCGGCGGACGCCCCCACACCGGCGCCGGCCAGGCCGCGTCGCTGCGCCGGCGGACGATGACGTGCATGTGCAGCTGGCTGACCACGTTGCCGAGGGTGGCGACGTTCATCTTGTCGGCCTTGAAGACGTCCTTGAGCAGCGCGGCCAACAGGGTGGTCTCGCGCCACAGCGAGCGCTGATCGGCCTCGTCGAGCTGGAACAGCTCGCTGACCTCCTCGCGTCGCGGCACCAGGATGAACCAGGGATAGCTGGCATCGTTCATCAGCAGCAGGCGGCACAGCGGGAAGTCGCCCAGATGCAGGGTGTCCTGCTGCAGGCGGGGATCGAGGGCGAACATGGCGGCATCTCCTTGTTGAACAGCTGAGGGTTGCCCGGCGCTGGCGTGACCGGCGACGTGCCGCAGCACGCGATCAGCGCAGGCCGGCGGTGTTTTCAGTGTGCCACAGCTTGCCGCTCAACGGCCGCCCGGCAGATTGCGCGGCAACCACACGATCACCTCGAGGCCACCCAGCGCCGCCTGGTCGAGCAGGATCTCGCCGCCATGCAGTTCAACGATGCGCTGGACGATGGACAGCCCCAGCCCCGCGCCCCGCCCTTCGCCCTGCCGGTAGAAGCGGCGGAACAGCTGCGCGCGCTGCTCGGCCGGCACCCCGGGCCCGCTGTCGGGCGCGCCCACCAGGCC
>LNAP01001934.1_pt1 | contig 31804 bp, 32 predicted proteins | sample 602601 | NCBI WGS metagenome assembly LNAP01 (sample SAMN02440304, study PRJNA202911) | soil metagenome | biome: Subtropical and temperate rainforests or woodlands; isolation source: soil samples (1 kg each in a 20% v/v slurry with milli Q water) were... ...
GTTGTGTAAAAAAATGAACAAGGCTAAGCTCGATTCAAACCCATAACAGCAATAATACCGGGGTGCTTCATGTCTCGCCTGCCGTTAATCGGCGTCACCACCTGCTCCAGGCAGATGGGTCTGCATGCGTATCACGTCAGTGGCGATAAATATTCCCGGGCTGTCGCGACAGCCGCCAAGGGCTTGCCAGTGCTGCTTCCGTCCCTGGCGGATCTGTTCCCGCCGTCCGATATTCTGGACGCCCTGGACGGCATTCTTTTTACCGGCTCTCCTTCTAATGTAGAACCTTTTCACTATCAGGGCCCTGCCAGCGCGCCGGGCACTGCTCATGATCCTGCACGGGATGCCACCACCCTGCCGTTGATCCGTGCCGCTGTAGCGGCCGGCATCCCGGTGCTGGGTATCTGCCGTGGGTTCCAGGAGATGAACGTAGCCTTTGGCGGCAGCCTGCATCAGAAAGTTCATGAAGTCGGAACGTTCATCGATCATCGTGAAGACGACACTCAAGCGGTGGATGTCCAATACGGTCCTGCCCACGCCGTGCATATCCAGCCTGGCGGTATTCTGGCAGGGCTGGGGCTGCCGCTGGCGATTCAGGTCAATTCGATCCATAGCCAGGGTATCGAGCGTCTGGCACCTGGGTTGCAGGCCGAAGCGGTGGCGCCGGATGGCCTGATCGAGGCTGTTTCGGTGCCAGGAGGCAAGGCTTTTGCTTTAGGTGTGCAATGGCACCCTGAATGGGAGGTAAGCTCCAACCCGTACTACCTTGCGATTTTCCAGGCATTTGGCGATGCCTGCCGGGCAAGGGCAACACAACGCGACGCCGATGCGTCAAACAACGCCTGACTACTAAATAGCAGCCAGGAAACTCACGCCTAGAGGCATTTATGAGTAACAACCTCGACCAGCTCACCGATTGGTTGAAAGACCATAAGATCACAGAAGTCGAATGCATGATTGGCGACCTGACCGGCATCACCCGGGGCAAGATTTCGCCGACCAACAAGTTCATTGCCGAAAAAGGCATGCGCCTGCCCGAGAGCGTTCTGCTCCAGACCGTTACGGGCGACTATGTCGAAGACGACATCTATTACGAACTGCTCGACCCTGCCGACATCGACATGATGTGCCGCCCGGACGAAAACGCAGTGTTCCTTGTGCCCTGGGCCATCGAGCCCACCGCCCAGGTTATCCACGACTCCTACGACAAGCATGGCAATCCCATCGAACTGTCGCCGCGCAACGTGCTCAAGAAAGTGCTCAAGCTCTATGCCGACAAGGGCTGGCAGCCGATCGTCGCGCCGGAAATGGAGTTCTACCTGACCAAGCGCAGCGACGACCCGGACTTCCCGTTGCAGCCGCCCATTGGCCGCTCCGGTCGCCCGGAAACCGGCCGTCAGTCGTTCTCGATCGAAGCGGCCAACGAATTCGACCCGTTGTTCGAAGACGTCTACGACTGGTGCGAACTGCAGGAGCTGGACCTCGACACGCTGATCCATGAGGACGGCACGGCGCAGATGGAGATCAATTTCCGTCACGGCGACGCCTTGTCCCTGGCCGACCAGATCCTGGTGTTCAAGCGCACCATGCGCGAAGCGGCGCTCAAGCACAACGTAGCCGCCACTTTCATGGCCAAGCCCATGACCGGCGAGCCCGGCAGTGCGATGCACCTGCACCAGAGCATCATCGACAAAGACACCGGCAAGAACGTCTTTTCCAATGAAGACGGGACCATGAGCACGCTGTTCCTGAATCACATTGGAGGTCTGCAGAAGTTCATCCCCGAGCTGCTGCCGCTGTTTGCCCCCAACGTGAACTCGTTCCGCCGCTTCCTGCCGGATACGTCGGCGCCGGTGAACGTGGAATGGGGTGAAGAGAACCGCACCGTGGGCCTGCGCGTGCCGGAAGCCGGGCCGCAGAACCGTCGGGTGGAAAACCGTTTGCCGGGCGCCGACGCCAACCCGTACCTGGCGATCGCCGCCAGCCTGTTGTGCGGCTACATCGGCATGGTCGAAGGCATCAACCCGAGCGCGCCGGTGGTGGGGCGAGGGTATGAACGTCGCAACCTGCGCCTGCCACTGACCATCGAAGATGCCCTCGAGCGCATGGAAAACAGCGCCACCATCGAGAAATACCTGGGCAAGAAATTCATCACAGGCTACGTCGCGGTCAAGCGGGCCGAGCATGAAAACTTCAAGCGCGTCATCAGTTCGTGGGAGCGGGAATTCCTGCTCTTTGCCGTCTGAAGCGCCGGACGGGACTGCTTCAGGCAGTTCCGTCCCCACCGATCTACAAGGAGAATTCGCATGACCGGCAACAATCCGCAAACCCGTAAATGGCAGGCCCTGAGCAACGATCACCACCTGGCGCCATTCAGCGACTTCAAGCAGCTCAAAGAGAAAGGCCCGCGCATCATCACCCACGCCAAGGGCGTTTACCTGTGGGACAGTGAAGGCAACAAGATCCTCGATGGCATGGCCGGCCTCTGGTGTGTGGCCGTCGGCTACGGCCGCGACGAACTGGCCGACGCCGCCAGTCAGCAGATGCGCGAGCTGCCGTACTACAATCTGTTCTTCCAGACCGCTCACCCGCCGGTGCTGGAATTGTCCAAAGCCATCGCCGACATCGCCCCTGAAGGCATGAACCACGTGTTCTTCACCGGCTCCGGCTCCGAAGGCAACGACACCATGCTGCGCATGGTCCGCCACTACTGGGCGATCAAGGGCCAGCCGAACAAAAAAGTCATCATCAGCCGCAAGAACGGTTATCACGGTTCGACCGTGGCCGGCGCGAGCCTGGGCGGCATGACGTACATGCACGAGCAGGGCGACCTGCCGATCCCCGGCATTGTCCACATCGCCCAACCGTACTGGTTCGGCGAGGGCGGCGACATGAGCCCGGAAGAGTTCGGCGTATGGGCGGCCAACCAGCTGGAAGAAAAGATCCTGGAAATCGGCGTGGACAACGTGGGAGCCTTCATCGCCGAGCCGATCCAGGGCGCGGGCGGAGTCATCGTGCCGCCGGACAGCTACTGGCCGCGCATGAAGGAAATCCTCGCCAAGTACGACATCCTATTCGTGGCCGATGAAGTGATCTGTGGTTTCGGTCGCACCGGTGAGTGGTTCGGTACCGATCATTACGGGTTGAAACCCCACATGATGACTATCGCCAAGGGCCTGACCTCCGGTTACATCCCCATGGGCGGCCTGATCGTGCGTGACGATGTGGTGGCGGTGCTCAACGAAGGCGGCGACTTCAACCACGGGTTTACCTATTCCGGTCACCCGGTAGCCGCTGCGGTGGCCTTGGAAAACATACGCATTCTGCGCGACGAAAAGATCGTCGAGCGTGTTCATGGCGAAACGGCACCCTATTTGCAACAGCGCCTGCGGGAACTGAACGATCATCCGCTGGTGGGTGAGGTACGCGGTGTCGGCTTGCTGGGGGCGATCGAACTGGTACAGGACAAGGCCACGCGCAAGCGCTACGAAGGCAGGGGTGTGGGCATGATCTGCCGGCAGTTCTGTTTTGATAACGGGCTGATCATGCGCGCCGTGGGTGACACCATGATCATTGCGCCGCCGCTGGTGATCAGCAAGGCCGAGATCGATGAGCTGGTGACCAAGGCGCGGCACTGCCTGGACCTGACGCTCAGTGCGTTGCAAGGCTAAGTGCTAGGCTCTGAGCGAGGCGCCCGTACGGGCCTCGTCCGGCGTGAACAAAAGGCTGGGCTTTTGTTGAAAGGCTGGCCTGTAACTTGCCAGACTACCGGCTGTTCAAGTTGCCCGCGAGCCGGCTACTGAACGACGGCTAAGAAGAATAACTGGAGCATTTTTCATGAAGGCATTAGGCATGAAGACATTAGGTATGAAGATGGCTGGCAAGACCCTCCTCGCCATGTCCCTGACGGGCGTGATGGCGAGTGCTGTTCAGGCGGACGACAAAGTGCTGCACGTCTATAACTGGTCCGATTACATTGCACCGGACACGGTCGCCAAGTTCGAGAAAGAGACGGGGATCAAGGTCGTCTACGACGTGTTCGACAGCAACGAGACCCTGGAAGCCAAGTTGCTGGCGGGCAAGTCCGGCTATGACATCGTGGTGCCGTCGAACAACTTCCTGGCCAAGCAGATCAAGGCCGGTGTTTACCAGGAGCTGGACAAGTCCAAGCTGCCGGACTGGAAGAACCTGGACACCGACCTGCTCAAGGCCGTGGGCGATGCCAGCGACAAGGGCAACAAATATGCCTTCCCCTACATGTGGGGCTCCATCGGTATTGGCTACAACCCGGAGAAGGTCAAGGCTGCACTGGGTATCGACAAGATCGATTCGTGGGACGTGGTGTTCAAACCGGAAAACATGGCCAAGCTCAAGAGCTGCGGCGTGAGCTTCCTCGATGCACCGACCGAGATGATCCCGGCGGCACTGCATTACCTGGGCAAGCCGACCGACAGCAAGGACAAGGCTGACCTGAAGGCCGCTGAAGACCTGTTCCTGAAGATTCGTCCTTCGGTTGCCTATTTCCACTCCTCCAAATACATCTCGGACCTGGCCAACGGCAACATCTGCGTGGCTGTGGGTTACTCCGGCGACCTGGAGCAGTCCAAGGAGCGCGCCAAGGAAGCGGGAGACAAGGTCAAGCTCAGCTACGTCATTCCAAAAGAAGGCGCCGGCACTTTCTACGACATGGTCGCCATTCCCAAGGACGCCGAGAACGTCGAATCCGCCTACAAGTTCATGAACTTCCTGATGCAGCCGCAGATCATGGCTGAAATCACCAACGCCGTACGTTTCCCGAACGGCAACAAGGCGGCCACGCCACTGGTGGACAAGGACATCACCAGCGATCCGAGCATCTACCCGTCTGACGAAGTGAAGAAGCAGCTGTATGCAATCAGTGATCTGGATGCCGGCACGTTGCGTCTGATCACCCGCAGCTGGACCAAGATCAAGTCTGGCAAGTAAGCCGGTCTGAGGCATCTTCCTGTTGTCGCCGGCATCGCGGCGGCGGCAACGGGAATAATTAAATGACTAAAAGTTTTGCTGGATCGGTTTATCGAGGGTAAGTTGCGCGCCGGTTTTGTTGCAGGGCACATCGCTGCCAGGTAACGGGGGCAACTTGGGCCCAACTATTTAAGAGGACCTCCACGTGCCTGTTTTTTCTTTGTTACGCAATGCCATGCTGATCGGTGCCGGACTGACGCTTGCCGTCAGCGTCCAGGCTGCCTCCACCGTGCATATTTATAACTGGTCGGATTACATCGGCGAGACCACCCTGGCGGACTTTGAAAAGGCCACGGGGATCAAGCCGGTGTACGACGTCTTCGACTCCAACGAAACCCTGGAAGGCAAACTGCTGGCCGGTCGTACCGGCTACGACGTGGTCGTGCCGTCCAACCATTTTTTGGGCAAGCAGATCAAGGCCGGGGCGTTCCAGAAACTCGACAAGTCGCAGTTGAGCAACTACGCCAACCTGGACCCGGTGCTGCTCAAGCGCCTGGAGAAGAATGATCCTGGCAATCAGTACGCCGTGCCCTATCTGTGGGGTACCAACGGCATCGGCTACAACGTCGAGAAGGTCAAGGCTGCGCTGGGCGTCGACAAGATCGACTCGTGGGCCATGCTGTTCGAACCGGAAAACATCAAGAAACTCTCCAGCTGTGGCGTTTCGTTCCTCGATTCGGGCGACGAGATGATCCCGGCGATGCTCAATTACCTGGGCCTGGATCCCAACAGCCAGAACCCTGCAGACTACAAGAAGGCCGAAGCTCAACTTCTCAAGATCCGGCCTTATGTGACTTACTTCAACTCTTCCAAATACATCTCCGATCTGGCCAATGGCGAGATCTGCGTGGCTGCCGGTTTCTCCGGTGACATCTTCCAAGCCCGCGAACGTGCTGAAGAAGCGAAAAAGGGCATCGAGATCGCTTATGTGATTCCCAAGGAAGGCGCCAACCTCTGGTTCGACATGTTGGCGATCCCGCGCGATTCCTCCAACGTCAAAGAAGCCCACGCCTTCATCAACTATTTGCTCAAGCCTGAGGTGATCGCCCAAGTCAGTGACGCCGTCGGCTATGCGAACCCCAATCCCAAGGCCGGCGAGTTGATGGACCAGCAAGTGCGCACCGACGAAGCGGTTTACCCACCGCAAGCGGTCATTGACAAGCTGTACGTCAACTCCGAGCTGCCGCCCAAGATCCAGCGCGTCATGACCCGCAGCTGGACCAGGGTCAAGTCAGGCAAATAGCGTCAAGCGCTTTAACTATTCCAAGGCTCGTCCGCGCAGGGCGAGCTGCAAATTTTGTGGGAGTTTCGTAAATGGCAGTTGCCTCCGGCGCCTATAAGAAAGCCCTCGAGGGCGACCAGACACCCAAGCAGGTGTTGGTCAAAATCGACCGGGTCACGAAAAAGTTCGACGAGACGATTGCCGTGGACGATGTGTCCCTGGAAATCAAGAAAGGCGAAATCTTCGCCCTGCTCGGCGGTTCGGGATCGGGCAAATCCACCTTGCTCCGCATGCTGGCGGGTTTCGAACGGCCCACGGAGGGGCGCATTTTCCTCGACGGTGTAGACATCACCGACATGCCGCCCTATGAGCGGCCGATCAACATGATGTTCCAGTCCTACGCCTTGTTCCCCCACATGACCGTGGCGCAGAACATTGCTTTCGGCCTGCAGCAGGACAAAATCCCGAAAGCCGAGATCGACGCCCGCGTGGCCGAAATGCTCAAGCTGGTGCAGATGAGCCAGTACGCCAAGCGCAAGCCGCATCAGCTCTCCGGCGGCCAGCGTCAACGTGTGGCCCTGGCCCGTTCCTTGGCCAAGCGGCCCAAGCTGTTGCTGCTCGACGAACCGATGGGGGCCTTGGACAAGAAGCTGCGCTCGCAGATGCAGCTTGAGCTGGTCGAGATCATCGAGCGGGTCGGCGTAACCTGCGTCATGGTGACCCACGATCAGGAAGAGGCCATGACCATGGCCGAGCGCATCGCGATCATGCACCTGGGCTGGATCGCCCAGATCGGCAGCCCGATCGACATCTACGAAACCCCCACCAGCCGGCTGGTCTGCGAGTTCATCGGCAACGTCAACATCTTCGAGACCGAAGTGGTGGACGACGCCGAAGGCCACGCGGTGCTGACTTGCAAGGACCTGGACCGCAACATCTACGTGGGCCACGGCATCAGTACCTCGGTGCAGGACAAATCGGTCACCTACGCCATCCGCCCGGAAAAACTGCTGGTCACCGCCGAGCAGCCGGACTGCGAGCACAACTGGTCCAGCGGCAAGGTCCATGACATCGCCTACCTGGGCGGCCATTCGGTGTTCTACGTCGAATTGCCGAGCGGCAAGCTGGTGCAGTCCTTTGTCGCCAACGCCGAGCGCCGTGGTCAGCGTCCGACCTGGGGCGACCAGGTATTCGTGTGGTGGGAAGACGACAGCGGCGTGGTGCTTCGCTCATGAACATGCGCAAATTCAAACGCCGACTCGACCGAATAACGCCCGGTGGCCGTCAACTGGTCATCGGGGTGCCTTTCATCTGGCTGTTCCTGTTCTTCATGCTGCCGTTCTTCATCGTCCTGAAGATCAGTTTTGCCGAAGCCGACGTGGCCATTCCGCCGTACACCGAGATCTACAGCTACATCGACCAGAAGCTGCAGGTGCTGCTCAACTTCAGTAACTATGTGCTGCTCAGCGAAGATGATCTGTACATCGCCGCCTACCTCGGCTCGCTGAAGATGGCCCTGATCAGCACCGTCTTGTGCCTGCTGATCGGCTACCCGATGGCCTACGCCATCGCCAAGGCCCGCCCGGACCTGCAAACGGTGCTCCTGCTGCTGATCATGATGCCGACCTGGACCGCGATCCTGATCCGCGTCTATGCGTGGATGGGCATCCTCAGCAACAACGGTCTGCTCAACGGCTTTTTGATGAGCATGGGCTGGATCAGCGAACCGCTGCAGATCCTCAACACCAACCTGGCGGTCTACATCGGCATCGTCTACTCGTACCTGCCGTTCATGATCCTGCCGCTCTACGCCAACCTGGTGAAGCATGACCCGAGCCTGCTGGAAGCGGCGTCCGACCTGGGGTCGAGCACCTTCAACAGTTTCTGGAAAATCACCGTGCCGCTGTCCAAGAACGGCATCATCGCCGGCTGCATGCTGGTATTCATCCCGGTGGTGGGCGAGTTCGTGATCCCGGAACTGCTGGGTGGCCCGGAAACCCTGATGATCGGCAAAGTGCTGTGGCAGGAATTCTTCAACAACCGTGACTGGCCGGTGGCGTCCGCGCTGGCAGTGGTGATGCTGGCGATCCTGATCGTGCCCATCATCCTGTTCAACCGCAGTCAGGCCAAAGAAATGGAGGGCAAGGAATGAAGCGCTTCAGTTTTTCAAGCCTGATGCTGGTGCTGGGTCTGCTGTTCATCTATGCGCCAATGCTGATCCTGGTGATTTACTCCTTCAACGCTTCGAAACTGGTGACGGTGTGGGGCGGCTGGTCGATCAAGTGGTACGTCGGTCTGCTGGACAACAGCCAGTTGATGGGCTCGGTGGTGCGATCGCTGGAAATCGCCTGCTATACGGCGATCGCCGCGGTGGCCCTGGGTACACTGGCGGCCTTCGTGTTGACCCGTATTACTCATTTCAAGGGCCGCACGCTGTTCGGCGGCCTGGTCACCGCACCACTGGTGATGCCGGAAGTGATCACCGGTCTGTCGTTGTTGCTGCTGTTCGTGGCGATGGCGCAGATGATCGGCTGGCCCCAGGAGCGTGGCTTGGTCACGATCTGGATCGCCCACACGACGTTCTGCTCGGCCTATGTGGCGGTGGTGGTCTCGGCACGCTTGCGTGAACTGGACCTGTCCATCGAAGAAGCGGCCATGGACCTGGGGGCGCGGCCGTGGAAGGTGTTCTTCCTGATCACTATCCCGATGATCGCGCCATCGCTGGCGGCGGGGGGCATGATGTCGTTCGCCTTGTCGCTGGACGATCTGGTGCTGGCGAGTTTCGTCTCCGGCCCGGGCTCGACAACCTTGCCGATGGAAGTGTTCTCGGCGGTACGCCTGGGGGTCAAACCGGAAATCAATGCCGTGGCGAGCCTGATCCTGCTGGCCGTATCGTTGGTGACTTTCCTGGTCTGGTACTTCAGCCGCCGCGCCGAAGAAAACCGCAAGCGGGCGATCCAGCAAGCTATCGAAGAAAGCGCCGCCGACTCCTGGAAACAGCCAGACCCGCGCCGGGCAGCCGCGCCGGTCTGACCGGACGCTGAGTCACTGTGGGAGCAACTGTCTTGGATGGTTTATTTAGCCATCCTTTCCAGGGACAGCGAGGCTCCCACAGGTCTGGGCTATGTAAGTCTGAGGGGGACTCTCGTAATCACAATTTAGGCGACTTGGCCCTTCCACTCAGAACCATCTCGGATCATTGCGTTTAGACGTACCAACAAGACCCGCATACATGCGATGAGCGCAACCTTCGCGCATTTGCCTTTCTCGCGCAGCGCCTTGTAGCGTGCATTGAAGTCAGGCTGATACCTGATCACTGACCAGCAGGCCATGTACAGAGCGCGCCTGGCGGCGAACCTACCGCCACTGATGTAGCGTTTGCCTTTGTGCGTGCCGCTATCGTCGTTGTAGGGGGCGATGCCTGCTAATGCAACGATCTGATGCCGCCCAACCTCGCCGAGCTCTGGAAGATAGGCCATTACACTGGCCGCCGTAACGAGACCGATCCCCTTGACCGAGCGCAGACGAGTAACTTTTTCACGGTCCAGACTTCAGCGCGTTGACGGATCATTTTTTCTATCAACTGAACGGCTTCACACAGATAGTCGATATGACTCTGCAACGCGGGTTTGACGGCCTCAGACGAGGCCGTTTTAAGTCTGCGCTTGTCGTCATCTCTCTGCTGAACAAAGTTTTCCCGTTGCTGGACCAGTGCGCGCAAGTCGTCCTGTTCGGCACTTGTGATTCGGCTGGTATCAGATTGGATAACCGCTGCAAATTGTGCCAAGAGGCGCGCATCTATCGGGTCGGTTTTAGCGTGTTGCCCCATTACTTTGGCAAAGTTCTTGGCTCGGCAAGGGTTGATCCGAATGACCTCAAAGCCGGCAGCCTGAAGCGCCTTCATGACGTTTCGTTCGTAACCACCTGTGGCTTCCAACAACACGCGACCGACCTGATGGAGCAGCAGCCAACCAATTAATCCAGGAAAATCGCCCTCGGTGTTAGGGCAACTCACCCCGACATCTAACAGATCAACCTGAACCTGAAGACTGTCTTTGGAAACATCAATACCTGCTGGATAGGAAAACATGGCCAAGCCCTCTTACACTCAAGGTGAGAGCGCTCTGGCTTGGCCCACGCTTGTACTGTTCGAGGTGGGCTCGTTCAACTGTTCGGGCTCAATGACCAGAGTGGAGAGGTGAGTGGCAGCATGGGCTCCCACACGTGCTTTAAGCACTCCGGGCGTTCAGCTTGCCACCCACCGCTCTCACCTCCAGTCTAATCGCAGCGCAAGGCACAAGCGGGCTTGCTCGCGATAGTGGTGAACCCGTCTGCAGCGATGTCAGATGGGGGATCGCATTGCGAGCAGGCTCGCTCCCACAAGGTTTTGCGTGGTTTATAGTTCGATTTTTGTCGGTATTTTTTGCGACTGGCGTGTGGTTTTAAATCTATATCGCTTCTAAAGTCGATTTTTATCGGTTATAAAGTCGGCACCACACATGCTCTGGAGCTCCCTTCATGAGTCGTATCGTCACCGTTGCCGCCACCCAGATGGCCTGTTCCTGGGATCTGGAGGCCAATATCGAGATCGCTGAACAGCAGGTTCGCGAGGCCGCCGCCAAAGGGGCGCAGATCATCCTGCTTCAGGAGTTGTTCGAGACGCCGTACTTTTGCCAGAAGCCCAACCCGGACTACCTGCAATTGGCGACTCCGGTCGAAGATAACGTCGCCATCAGGCATTTTCAGAAAGTCGCCAGGGAGCTTCAGGTCGTCTTGCCCATCAGCTTTTTTGAACGGGCCGGTCGTGCGCGTTTCAACAGTATTGCGATCATTGATGCCGACGGCCGTAACCTGGGGGTATACCGCAAGAGTCACATCCCGGACGGGCCTGGCTACCATGAGAAGTACTATTTCAACCCTGGCGATACCGGTTTCAAGGTCTGGAATACCCGCTACGCCAGGATCGGCGTGGGCATCTGCTGGGACCAGTGGTTTCCCGAGTGCGCCCGCAGCATGGCGCTGCAAGGTGCGGAAATCCTGTTTTACCCGACCGCCATTGGCAGCGAGCCGCACGACAAAAGCATTTCGTCCCGCGATCACTGGCAGCGCGTGCAACAAGGCCATGCCGGCGCGAACGTAATGCCGCTGGTGGCCAGCAATCGCATCGGCAACGAAGAGCAAGATGGCTACGACATCACGTTCTACGGCTCCTCGTTCATCGCCAATCAGTTCGGTGAAAAGGTCCAGGAATTGAACGAAACCGAAGAAGGTGTGCTGGTGCACAGCTTTGACCTGGACGAGCTGGAACACATTCGCAGTGCCTGGGGCACTTTCCGTGATCGTCGTGCGGACCTGTACGGCTCGATCAAAACCCTCGATGGCTCACTGGAGTCCTGATTTATGACAACGTTGCACAGCACTCCCCGCGCGGATGGTTTCCACATGCCTGCCGAGTGGGCACCCCAGACCCAGGTCTGGATGGTCTGGCCCGAGCGCCCTGACAACTGGCGCCTGGGCGGCAAGCCCGCGCAGGCCGCTCATGTGGCGGTCGCCAAAGCCATCGCCCGCTTCGAACCGGTAACCGTGGCGGTGTCCGCGAACCAATACGAAAATGCCCGGGCGCATCTCGATGTGCCGAATATCCGCGTGGTAGAAATGTCCAGCGACGATGCCTGGGTCCGGGACACCGGCCCGACGTTTGTCATCAATGACAGTGGCGAAGTGCGCGGCGTCGACTGGGATTTCAACGCCTGGGGTGGGTTTGACGGTGGCCTGTATGCGCCGTGGAACCGGGATTCGCAAGTGGCCAGCAAGATTCTCGAGATCGAACGTAGCCCGCGTTACCGCACCGAAGGCTTCGTGCTTGAGGGCGGCTCAATCCACGTCGATGGCGAGGGCACCCTGATCACCACCGAGGAATGCCTGCTCAACCGCAATCGCAACCCGCACTTGAGCCGCGAAGACATCGAGGCGGTGCTCAGCGCGCAGTTGGCTGTGGACAAGATCATCTGGCTGCCGGACGGCCTGTTCAACGACGAAACCGACGGGCATGTGGATAACTTCTGCTGCTACGTGCGCCCTGGCGAAGTATTGCTGGCCTGGACCGATGACCCGCAGGACCCGAACTACGCCCGCTGCCACGCCGCGATGGACGTCCTGCAAAACAGCACTGACGCCATGGGACGCCCGTTCACAGTGCACAAAATGCCAATTCCGGGGCCGTTGTATGCCACTGAAGAGGAATGCGCCGGCGTGGACGCGGTGCTGGGTTCCCAGGAGCGCAATCCGACCGTGCGGTTGGCCGGTTCCTACGTGAATTTCCTGATCGTCAACGGCGGCATCATCGCACCGAGTTTCGACGATCCACTGGATGGCCCGGCGAAGGCGCTTCTGCAAGGGCTTTTTCCAGAGCACGAAGTGGTCATGGTGCCGGGGCGCGAACTGTTACTGGGGGGCGGAAACATCCACTGCCTTACCCAACAACAGCCTGCGCCGCGCACAAAATGAGTGGTGATGTAACAGCCAGGTAATAGCGCTGGCGGCAGCTCTGCGCCGGGCTTTTTGGATCCATTTTGCTTTGGCCCGCGGCCTGATTGGGGATGCGGGCTTTTTTATGTCTGCAGATCGGCAGTGCAGGCACATTGGCATAGCTCTTGTATCTGTATCCCGGCAGTTCTGGGGAGCGGAGCTGAGTTGTTTTGTCATAAACCTTGGATAAATTGGCCGCTCATCAACCAGGAGAGGGCGCTGGAATGAATATGATAAGCGAGCGCACATACCATCCCTTGGCCGTTGTCAATGGTGAGTCGCTTAAAGCTTTGGCACAGTGGTTGAAGTCCAACGGAACGCGTCAGACCAGAGAACCCGATCCGCGTCGGATGATCATGGAACGCTACCCGGATGGCCTGTTCAGCGAGGCTGAGCTGGAAGCACTGTGGGACGTGATGCAAGGATAGAATTCGACGGATTGAGAAAAGGCGCTGGCCAGGATGGCAGCGCTTTTTTTGTGGCTGATGGTTCTGTGTTGAACACTGAGCCCATTTGAAGGTTGTTTTTTAGAAGTTTTTCGCCTGATTACAGACGATTCACGAAATTGACACATCATTGAAGGCGGGACTAGGATTCGTCCACGCCTGTGGCTAACAGCCATGACTCTTAAATAATAAAAAGGCCCGCCACGATCATTCGTGGGCGGGCCTTTTCATTATTTTCAGGAGCAAGAGTCCGAAAAAGAGCGCAAAAGCGCCGTTTCGGCTGCCGTCGCAGTGCGTATCAACCCGTATAAGGAAAATAATCATGTTGAACAAGCGCATTGCTCTGATCGCACTGGGGATTTTAAACACGACATATGCCATGGCCAGCGACCAGGCTGAGTCCAAGGGGTTCGTTGAGGACAGCAGCCTGAACGTGCTGTTACGCAACGCCTATATCAATCGCGACTACAAAAACGGTAATGAAGACAAAGCCGAATGGGGGCAGGCCGCCATCGGAACGTTCTCGTCCGGCTTTACCCAAGGCACTGTCGGTGTAGGGGTGGACGCCTTCGGACTGTACGCGCTGCGTCTGGATGGCGGCAAAGGTCGCAGCGGTGCGGGCGGCATCGACTTCTTCAAGCAAGGCGACAGCGGCAACGCGGCCGATGACCTGTCCAAGTTTGGTGCGGCGGTCAAATTCCGTGTTTCCAATACCGTGTTGGCCTACGGTGACCAGATGCCGGCGTTGCCGGTGCTGAGCTACGACAACTCGCGCCTGCTGCCGGAAAGCTACACCGGCACGCTGATCACCTCCAAAGAGATCAAGGGCCTGGAGCTGAACGCTGGACGTTTCACCGCCGAGTCGCGCAAGAGCGCCGAGGGTCGTGACAGCGGTGGCCTGAAGTCGATCAACGTATTGGGCGGCAGCTATCAGTTCACCGAGCAGTTCAAGGCTTCGCTCTACGCCTCGGATGTCGAGGACGTGTTGAAGAAGCAGTACGTGAACGCCAACTACGTATTCCCGCTGGCCAAGGATCAATCCCTGACCCTGGACTTCAACGGCTATCGCACCAAGCTGGACAACAGCTATGTTCGCGAAAACAACGTCACCGGCGACGACAACAAGATCTGGAGCCTGGCCGCCACCTTCGCCACCGGCCCGCACAGTTTCACCCTCGCTCACCAGCGCAGCACTGGTGACAGCAACCTGGGCTACGCCTATGGCGGTTATCAGCGTGGGCAGAATCGTGTAGGGGACGGCGGCAATACGATCTACCTGGCCAACTCCTACTGGTCCGACTTCAATGCTGAAGACGAGCGCAGCTGGCAACTGGGTTATGGCCTGGATTTCACCACGTTCGGGATTCCCGGTCTGACGTATAACGTGGCTTATGTGCGTGGCGATAACATCACCACCTCCACCAGCGAAGGTGGCACCGAGCGCGAGATCTTCAACCAGTTCAAGTACGTAGTCCAGAACGGTCCCGCCAAAGACCTGAGCGTGCGGTTGCGCAGTTCCTTCCTGCGTGTTTCGCAGAAATCCAGCGAGTACAACGTCAGCGGCAATGAGCTGCGGGTGTTCGTGGATTATCCGATCAGCGTCTTCTGATGCCTGATCACGTTACAAGCGTCTGATGAAAAACCCCGAGCGCAAACTCGGGGTTTTTTCTTTGGACGGCAAAAAAAACGTTGGAACAGTCTGTTTTCCCGAGAAAAAGTCGTACTAATGAAACATTGTCCACCGTTTCAAGCATGGCTTGAAATGCCTCAAATACTTTCTCATGGACGTAAATCCTGTACCTACTAGATTAGGCTGCTCAATGCAGTGGAGACCTATGAAAAATGATCGTTCTGAACAGGGAAGTAGGCGAAGCGCTGAGGCGTGACAAATACGTCAACGTCCGCGGTGGAGACTTCAATCTCTACGGTCATTTCGGCGACTTTGTCCGGCTGACCAAGAGCTGGGAAAACATGGAGCCCGACAGCTACTACGGCCAGGCCGAGTCAGGCATGCGTTTTCGCCGCTATAGCGACTTCGAATACAACCCCAGGACCCGCGACCTTACGCAGCTCGAGCATCGGGCCTACATTCAGTCCAAGGCCAACAACAGCTATGTCGGTGGACTGGAGCGGCACTTCCAGGACTTTTCCAACGAAGTGATCAACTCACCGGTGATGCGCAGTCTGATCGACACGGACTTTGAGGTGTACAAGAACGTCCTTCCTCAGGAGCTGCACGAGGAAATCTGGCAGTGCCAGATCCACCAGATCCGTATCGAGATCAAGCCGGGCAAGCAACTGGAAATCACCCCTGAAGGGATCCATTGCGATGGGTATCCGTTCAGCGGCGTGCACTTCTGGGGCCGTCATAATGTGGCCGGCGCAGAGAGTCGTCTGTACACCGCCCAGGAAGAACAACTGGCAGCGATTACCTACGAGGACATTCTCGACACCACGTTCTTCCTCGACCGCGACATGCGCCATTACGTCACCCCGGCCCGGAACGTCCACAGCCATGAAATGGCTTTCAGGCAGATCCTGGCGATTTCCTTCTCGCGGCCCGGGACCGCTTTCGACATTGTTCGCTGAACAGCTCGAACCCATGGACGATCTGGAGCAACAGGTTCTGTTGCGCCGGGCAATGGTCAGGGACGCCGAACGACTGGAGCAGTTTTTTCGCGGTTTCGACGAAGTGTCGTTCTGCGAGTGGCAGGATGCCCGATTCTTGCGCGGGGTATTGTTGCAGGACACCACCACCGCGTACCTGGCCGTCGATGTCAGCGGTGAAGTGGTGGGGGCGGTGATTGGCGGCATGCTCGGCACCCGTGGCACCATCAATCACCTGGCCGTCAGCCCGGGGCATAGAACCCGAGGCTTGGGCCAGCGTCTGGTGGAGGCTGCATCGGCCGACATGAAACGGGTCGGCGTACTGCGCATGTTCCTGTTCGTCGACGATGCTAATCTGGCCGGCAAGCGGTTTTGGGCAGCCCAAGGCTTTTGTGAGCCTCGGGGTGAAATCACTTTCGAGAGGGATCTATGAGCAAGACTTCCAGCCAGCCGCTGGTGGTCGAACCACAAGCCTCGCGTACCTTTGCTGAAGCCAGTCCGGTGGTAGCGGGTTATTTTACGGTTTCGTTTGTGTTCGGTCTGATGGCGGTCAACGCCGGGTTGCCCTTGTGGCTGCCGGTGGCGATGTGCCTGTTCGTTTACGCGGGCGCTTCGCAATTTGCGGCGCTGGCGTTGATTTCCAGTGGAGCATCGCTGACCACTATCGTGCTCACCACCTTCCTGATCAACGCGCGACACATGCTGATGTCGGTCTACATGGCCAAGGCATTGCGTGCGCTGGGGCTCAGTCGTTTCGAGCGCTGGTGCTACGCGGCGGGGCTCACGGACGAGTCATTCGCTTTCCACAGCGTCAAGCTCGGCACCGGTGCGCCGGTCAGCGTGCGTTACCTGATCGGCTTCAACCTCTTTTGCCACACCTCCTGGGTGCTGGGTGGCCTGTTGGGAGCGGTGTGTGCGCAATACGCAGCGCACCTGATCAAATACCAGCTCGACTACGCCTTGACCGCGATGATGCTCTACGTGCTGGTTTCGCTGTGCAATACCCGTAACAAACTGATCGCTGCCCTGGCGGCGGTCGTCTGCATGGGCGGGCTGAGCCTGCTGGGCAGCTCGCCGTTCAATGTCTTCATTGCCACGTTCGTTGGCTGCGGGGTGGGCGTATGCCTGACCAAACGTTCCTGATCCTGGTCGTGGCCCTGATGATGGCGGTGACCTTTCTGCCACGGGCCCTGCCGCTGCAGGTCAATACTGAAAACTGGCCACCGTTCGTCGCCCGCGCCCTGGAATACCTGCCGGTGGCGATCGTCGCTGCCATCAGCCTCACCCCGTTGTTGATCAAGGATCAGCAGATACAACTCGACCGCCCGGAATTCTATGCCGCGATTCCGACGCTGTTATGTGCGTATTTCAGCCGCAACCTGTTTCTCAGTGTGGCGGTGGGCACGGCGGCGTACATCGCGCTCGGTTCGTTCCTTTAGCGTCAGGTCCACAACATCGTGCAGCGCCTGGCCGGACAACTCTGGATTATTCACCGCCAGGCGGACCTCGAGGAAATCCTCGAAGTCCGGGAAAATCGTCAGGTCGTTACGCAGCGCCGCTTCCCGGGACACCAGCCCCAGGCCATCGAGTTGGGTAATCAACGACAATGTCAGCGTTTCACTGCAGGAATACACCATCCGCTGACTGGAGCCGTACTCGCCCAGGCCGGCATCCAGGAAGCGAAGGAAACTGTGGGAATACGGACATTCCTCGGCCGGACGCACCTGAAACTTATCGCCGAGCAAACCGAGGGAGTCGTCCTCTTCGCCACAATGGGCGCCGACCACCTGCACCTGGACGTCCGGCATTGTGATGCTGGAAAAGCCGCTCTGCTGCGGACCGATCAGGATCGCCAGGTCAAAATCTTCGTTCTTGAGCTTGCTCAGGTTCTCCATCGACTCGGCGTAGCTGAACTCCAACTGATACTGAGGAAACACGGCGATCAGCCGATCGATCATCCGCCGGTTGAACTCCGCCGGCAGCGTGGTATTGAGCGCCACTCTCAGCGTGCGCTGCCGAGGCGTCTTCAGCGCCGCGACCTTCTCTTCCAACTGCCGCGTGGCAACCAGCACCTGATCCATGAACGGCGTCAGTTCCGAGCCTTGGCTCGTCAACGTCAGGCCCTTGTTCGACCGCCGGAACAACCGGAAGCCGAACTGCTCCTCAACTTTGTTCAACTGTGCCGCCAATGCCTGCACCGTGAGGCACGAATGTTCCGCCGCCGCCGACAAGGAGCCGGTCTGCACGATGCGCATGAGGTTGCGTAAGGTTCTGCTATCCATGAGGTAATGCCCTCTGCTTAAGTGGGCTCGCTATTGTTGTGCACCTGGCCCGGTCAGGCAGTGCATGCCGGCTATCATCATGTACCTTGCCACGGTTGTCGCGGTTTTGTGGCGAAAAGCTCCGGCAGACGATGGTTGGAGCTTATGCGGGATTTGGGTTTTTTGCCTGATCAACGGTAATCGGGGCGGTCAGCGAGTCCGTAAGTGGCTGGAGCAAGGAAAATTCCTGCACACAGCTCGCTGAATGGTTCAGGCAGAGGGTGGTAAAAATCCGCTTGCGAATAAAAAATAATAATTTATCCGTATTTGTACTACTCTCTAGGTGTCACCCCCTAGCAATGGAGCCCAAATTTTATGGCAACCTCCTCCATCACCCTCAACGCGCAGCAACAATTGGACTCCCCGGACGCGGGTCGGGTCGCGTTGAAGTTTTTCTTCAATCTTATGGCGTTGTGGGGCTGCAGTGTCGAGCAGCAGCGCACATTGCTGGGCAAGGTAGGCAACACGACTTTCTATAAGTACAAGCAATTACCGGAAAACGTCAGGCTGCCTCACGACACACTGGAGCGCATTTCCTACCTCATGGGTATTCACAAGGCGCTGAGCATCATCTTCAGCAACAGCCGGGACCGCGCTTACCAGTGGGTCAACAGCCCTAATACCGCTGCGCCCTTCAACGGCCAGTCGGCACTGGCCTACATGCTTGCCGGGCGGGTGGTAGACATTGCCGATGTGCGGCGTTACCTCGACGGAGTGCGCGGTTGATGACGCCACCACTGGCGGACCCGCAATGGAAGCGTGCCTACCGGATCGTCAACAGCAGCTTCCCGCCGATTGCGCTGTTCGAAGACGTGCTCGATCCCGAGGACCTGCCCACCGCGTATGCCCTGGAAGCACTGACCAACGATCGGCTCATGGAAGAAGCCGGGGTGCTGTCCCGGGTACGCCCCGAGGACCGCATTTCCGGGCCCGGCTCCTCGCCGGTGATGGCCGCGTTTACTCATATCGGCAAAAGCAGCCGCTTCAGCGACGGCACCTTCGGTGTCTACTACGCCGCCAGCAGCCAGGAAGCCGCCATTGCCGAGACCTGCTACCACCAGGCGCGATTCCTCGGAGCGACCAACGAGCCGGATCTGGAATTGACCATGCGCACTTACGTCAACAAGGTCATCAAGCCGCTGCACGACATCCGCCAGGACTACCCGCACCTGCACGACCCGGACCCCACCGCCTACGGTCCGTCCCAGGTGTTCGCCCGGCAACTGCGTGAAACCTTGTCCTGGGGCTTGCTGTACAACAGCGTCCGCCTGCCCGGCCACGAATGCGTGGCGGCGTTTCGTCCACCGGCGGTTTCGATTCCGGTGCAGGGCAAGCATATCCGTTACGTCTGGAGCGCCCAGAAGCGGGAGATTTCGTTTGTGTTTGAGGTGAGCGAGGTGTGAGTCAGGTTTTTAGGGTGTTTTATGGCTGGGCAATAATTATTGCCCAGCCAAAATTTTCAATAATTCGCGAGTATTGAAAGCACAGGCTGCTACACAGCCGAGCGAGAGCAAGCGGCCTCGCCACAAAAGTGGGTCCGGCCGATTGATCAAATCTTGAACTGCTGCACCGAAGACTGCATCGACCCCGCCGCATCGTTCAATTGATCCGCTGTTTGCGTCAGGTTGTGAATCGAGCGGGTGTTCTCGCGGGACTGCGCGGCAATCGACTCCACCCTCTGAGCCATTTCATCGCTGGCCTTCGATTGTTCGGCAATGGTCTGGGAAATTTCCTCCACCACTTCTGCCGCGTGCCGGGCGCCGGTGCGGATTTCGCTGATGGACACCCCGGCCTGCTGGGCCAGTGAGACGCCTTCGTCCACGCGGCTGACGCAAGCCTGCATATTCGCCACCGCATCCCGGGCGCTGGTCTGGATGCGCTCGATCATTGCGGTGATTTCCTGAGTGGACTGGGTGGTGCGCGCTGCCAGGTTACGCACCTCATCGGCCACCACCGCAAAGCCGCGCCCCGCCTCACCGGCGCGGGCGGCTTCGATGGCGGCGTTGAGGGCCAGCAGGTTGGTTTGCTCAGCGATGCTCTTGATCACCTGAATGATGGAATGAATGTCTTCGGACGACGCATCCAGCGCGGTGATCTTGCTGGACGACTGATTGACCACCTCGGCGATCCGGCTCATGCCCTCTACCACCCCAAGAATCACTTGCCCGCCGCTGCTGGCCAGTTGTTCGGACTGCGCTGAAATCGTCCGGGCGCTGTCGGCGTGCTGATGGATCTGGCTGATGTTCGCCATCATCTGCTCCATGCTCGCCGCCATGCTGGTGGCGCTCTGAGCCTGCTGATCGGCGCTGGACACAATCTGCCGCGCCGTATCGCCCAATACGCGCGACGTGCCATGCAACTCGTCACTCTGGCTGCGGATCGTGGCGATCATTTGCCGCAGATTGACCTGCATCTGCTCGATCACACCCTGCAACTGACCCAGCTCATCCTTGCTTTGAGCCCCCATCGAGCGCTGCAAATCCCCTTGGGAAATAGCCTGGGTATTGAGGATGATCTTGTTTAGCGGCGTGAGCACCGCCTTGAGCAGGCTCCAGGACAACAGCGCTAACGCCACGCAGGTGGCCAGCAATGTGAAAACCAACCAGCGCTCCGACGTTTGAATGCTGTGGTCCTGATGCTCGCGGGTGGCATGGGCCTGGCTCTCGATCAACTCACTCACCGCCTCGTTACGCTCCTCCAGCGCCGAAAACGCCCCGTCGAACTCCGTCCGCAGCGCCCGGCCATCCTGGGCACCCTCCAACGCCTTAGCGATCACCTGCTGAGCCGATGCAATATAGGTTTCCACTTGCGGCTTCAGCTCGGTAATAGCCTGAGCGATCGCTTGCGGCAACTGGGCCTCGGCATTCTCGGCGATGACCTGGCGCATCCGTTGCGCATGCTCATCGAACGCCTCCCTCACCTCCTTGGCTCCCGCGGCATCCCCCGGCGCCACCAGCAAAGCGGCCAACACATCGCCACGAATGGCGTCGTGCATCATGTCCGCCTCCATGTGCTTGCGCATGGCCGAAATACTGGTCTCGCTACGCGCCAGGGCGCTGGTCATGCTGATATAGCCCCACAACCCGATACCGCCGAGCACGAGGGCAAAGAAAAGGCTGATCAACCCCGAGCCTATGATCTTGGTCCTGATCTTCATCGCCTACTACTCCAGAGGGGGCGGGATTTCAGGGCAAGTGTAGTTGAGGGCCGGCGGAGCGCTTTTGATTGCTTCGGGCGCTCACGCCCGCTTGCCGATAACGCCAACGACCTGCGGGCCCGAAGACAAGCGATGGGAGCGATTGCACAATGGATGATCAATGCCAGCAGGTGTTTCTCGACGCCGGGCATCGAAATACCCCGTATGAATAAGGAGATCCTGATGGCCACTGCACATGTTTTCATCGCCACCAGCCTGGATGGCTTCATCGCCAGGCCCGACGGTGACATCGACTGGCTTTTACAGCGCGATGATCAAACCGAGGACCATGGCTACTCAGACTTCATCGCTGACAAGGACGTGATCGTGATGGGGCGCGGAACCTATGAGAAGGTCCGGACCTTCGACACCTGGTTCTACGAGCGCCCCGTGGTGGTGCTGTCTAAAAGCCTGTTGAATGCGCCAGTGCCCGAAGCGCTGAAGGGCAAGCTCCGGTTCTCTAGCCTCGCGCCCAAGGACGTGATGGAGGAACTGACGAGACAAGGCGTACGTCGGGTCTATGTCGATGGCGGACAGGTGGTGCAGTCATTCCTGCGCGATGGATTAATCACCGACATGGTGATTACCACTGTACCTGTGCTGATCGGCTCCGGAAGGCCATTGTTCGGGGCTCTTGAGCGGGACGTAGATCTGAAACTGGTATCCAGCCGCTGGTTTGCTTCGGGGTTGGTGCAGTCTACCTATCGCTTGGCGACATGATGCGCTTGCGTGGGTATTAGGCCCGCAGCGCCAGAGCGTTCTCGTAGGAAAACGGGGGACAGACCATGGTTGATTTAGTGTCCGCCTACTCATTGCAGCCGGTAATCGTGCTCTGTCCGTAGCCCCCGTGGCGAGGGAGCTTGCTCCCGCTGGGCTGCGAAGCTGCCCTTCTTTAATCCGCTCCTGCAAATAAAATTCAATGCTGCCCCCTCGGAGCAGCATTGCCCCCGCGGCTCTTAAGCCGGATGACTCCCCGGCGCCTCCAGCACCTTCACCACGTCATCGATGACGGCTTTGCTCATATCCTGCAAATAACACGACGCCCAGGCGTACCGATCCGTGCTGCGAATCATCGCCGCGTCCTCGGCCAAGAGCTTGGCAACGTGGAGCAGGTCGGAGGCGTGGGATAAGGCTTCGCCGATGGGAATGCCGCTGTTGACGCGGAAGAGGGGGCGGTCGGAGTGGTAGGAGAAGGGGGTTAGGCCTGGGGTTTTGAGGTCTCTGGGGTGGGTCATTGTGCGCCTCCGGTTGTCAGTCGGCGGCAAGTAGCGGTTGGTGAAGCGCACGTACAAAAAAGCGGCAAATCCATGGCATACATCGATAGAGCTCCCATATCAAGTGAGAGCTGCCACGTTCGTTCTCAGGCGAATGGGTGGCAGCTGTGCGCAGGCTGAGAAACCGGAGATACAGGAACCCGGCAGACCCGAAGGTCTCCCACGCACAGCCGCCATTGCACGAAAAAAGCGCCGCAAAACGTGGTAGGGCGCTGTAGCGCCTGCATCTTACTCGGGTTCTCAGGCCCGGTCGCTGAATTGGCAGCGACAGTTGGAGGGTAGCGGTCGATTGGATAGGGGACAATCGTGGCGCCATGCTGGCCGGGCTAGGAATTGTGTGTCTGGGATTAACGCATCTGGGGCGGACGGAGCGAGCTTGCGCATGTATGGCAGAGTGCTAGCTTTACTGGCGTTGCCGTAAACGATCACGCTTAGCGCCGAGCCAACACTCTCCAAGGAAAGCTCGTAATGGACCTACATAACGAATTCGAAAACAGCAAATTCTTCCACCGCGCCCGTATTGATCGACGCGCTGCTGACGCATTGGTCGGGCTGGCTGCCGGGATTGCTGCAGATGGTGTGGTGAATACCACTGAAGCGGTGTTCCTGAAGCAATGGTTGGAAAGCAATCTGGCGCACCTGAACGATCCAGTGATTAATCTGCTGTATTCGCGTTTGGCGTGCATGCTTCAGGACGATGTTCTGGACCCGGATGAGTCTCTTGAGCTGCTTAATATCCTGCATGGTTTTTCTGGATTGGACATAGAGAGGCCAACGGCCGGCGGTGCTGTTGCCGTTGCGCCTACGGATCTTCCATTCAACACGCCGGCTCCTGAATTGGTTTGGGACGGCCGGATGTTTGTGTTTACGGGGGTCATGGCCTTTGGGCCGCGCAAAGATTGCCAGGCGTTAGTCGAGGAACGGGGTGGTTTGATTGGGGGCGGTGTGAGTAAGAAGGTGCATTACCTGGTGGTCGGTAGCGTGGGTAATGAGCAGTGGCGCCACAGTACCTACGGAACGAAGATCATGAAGGCAGTGGAATTGCGGGAGGCGGGCGCTTCGATCGCCATTGTGGGTGAGGATCATTGGCTAAAGGTTTTGTCTGGTTGAGGTTGCTTCGGTCGTGGTGCTTTAGGACGGACAGCTCCCAACCTGGCCAGCTAAGTGTCCGTGATGGCCTCATCGCGAGCAGGCTCGCTCCCACAGTATTCAGTGTGTGGATTGAAAGTGGACGTGCAGAAACAACAAAGCCCTCGCATTTCTGCGAGGGCTTCGTTTTTGTATGGTGCGGCACCAGGAGTAAAACACAATGCGCAGAACCCTTTAAAATAAAGGATCAAGCGTGTTCAGAATAAAAAGAAGGTACTCGAATAGGTCCTGGGTCCCTCCGTCGCGCGGGGGGCGTCTGCCTGGAAGCTCAGGCCGCGATGATCTGAAATTCCGTGGCCTTGGCAATCGGCCTGACGTGATTATTCTCGCGCTTCATTTCAACCAGCCCGTAACCAGACATAGTTTTTAGCGTCCGCGACAGGTTGCTTACCTTTCGCCCAGTAGCCTCGGCCAACGAGGTCAGAGATTCTGGCTGAGTTTCTTTGATGAGCTTGAGCAGCGCCCGGTTTTCGTCACTCAGCACCTCGGCCAGCGACTTCATGGACGGGAACCAAATTTTGGGCTCGGTTGCCTTGGGCTTGTACTCGCCACAGGCAATCGCCAATACACGGGCACGCATCTGCGCTTGCGACATGATGCCAATCTTTAGTGTTTTCATTTCTTCACCTGCTCCAACACACGGTCAACGTCTGCGAAAAAATCCCGTAGCAACTGCTGAGCGTCTTTGAATTCATAGGGCACGCCCTTATCCGTGCTCGACCGATGCTTATGGTCGTAGGGTAGGACCTGGCCCGCATATTTGAACTTGGCGGGCTTCACCAAGTGGGCATTGTCATAACCAAGCACCCTGGTTCCACCTCGATCATGCAGGGTGAGCGAGTATTTAATCCCATGCGGGATATGCTCAGAAGGCTCAACCTGGTAGGCCTCAATCTTGGCCCAGTAGCCACCCTCCTGAGCCAAAATTTCTTGGTGCAGGCTCAGTAATGTGTCGAGCCCATAGTCCCTTTGCATGTCACAAACCTTATCATCTGTTGATAAAACGTCAAGGTAGGAAGCAGGTTCACTCAGTCCTCTCGTCGCAACCCTCTAGGCTGCCCACGCAGCCTGCCTCGCGGAATCCCTGTATTGGCAGCGCAGGCGCCCCAGGAAGGTAAAACGGGGACAGATCGCGATTAATTTGGCGTCTGCATATTCATTTCAGCCAAGAATCGTGGCCTGTCCCCGAATTTGTCCGGGATTGGGTGGCGGCCATGCACGGGTAGGAAAACCGAGAATCAAGGCCCCCACACACTCGAAGGCGTCCCGCGCAAAGCCGCCATAACGCATATCGCAGACACAAAAAACGCCAGCATTAGTAAGCGAGGCGCAGCTGATACGCCTTGATGTACTTCGGGTTTCTTACGCCCGGTCGCTGAATTGGCAGCGACAGTTGGAAGGTAGCGGTCGATTGGATAGGGGACAATCGTGGCGCCATGCTGGCGGGGCTAGAAATTGTGTGTCTGGGATTAACGCATCTGGGGCGGACGGAGCGAGCTTGCGCATGTATGGCAGAGTGTCGGTGGCGGTGATGGCCTCATCGCGAGCAGGCTCGCTCCCACAGAGTTCAGTGTCTGGACAGAAAGTGGGCGTGCAGAAACAACAAAGCCCTCGCATTTCTGCGAGGGCTTCGTTTTGTATGGTGCGGCACCAGGAGTCGAAAAAGTACGCAACCGACTGAACTAATTGATTATTATTTGTATGGATACAGTCTTCTATCCCTAAAACTATCTCTAGGCACCTGCCCGCTTGCTAAAAAATGTCAAAAATAGCCAGCGCACGATCGTTGAGTATTGCTCAGCCCTCGGTGTGTGGGTGACTCACGTGGCTCCATAATGGGTCTCAGGCCCTCAACAACGGTGAGCGACATCAAACAACCCAGTGCTGCCCTTCGCGTCCGGCACAGCTATAGCACTGTGCCTGAGCAGAGGTTTCAGCACTCGAAAAACATATACTAAGAGCTAGGCGGCTGTACGTATTCCGTAACCTTCTATGACCACGAAAACGGTAAAAATAGGACCCTGCATGAGCACAACGATCAACTATACCGTGGAACAGAAGGCTGTCATCCAGTTACTTAAGTCCGCAGTTCCGGAGCGGAGCGCCGAGATTGATGAACTCTGGGATAAATACGGCCCTGCCATAGTTGTTGCAGGCGATGCTCCTAAGATAGTTATGGATGCGAACAGGTCCAGGATACGGTTTGATAATAAGACTCTGCGCGTGATCTGGCTGATGGGCTTCAATGGGTGGCACTCTGTTTCGCTTTATTCTCCTAGCATTGTCCTTTCTCAAGTATGGGAGATATCAATTGATCAAGCGTTAAGTGAAGACGACGAGCGAGGCCTATTGGAGATGGATTACCGTAGCCGAGCATCTACCGCAGAAAACCTAGCACATGCGTCAAGCGTTGAGCTTGTCGCTTGGCCAGAGGATATTCCTGAACCGGGCGCGAACCGTGAGCAGCTCACCACTGACCAACACAAATCTACTTTCGACCTGGTTTGCATGGCGACTGCCTTCGTGTTGCTCCACGAGTTCCGTCACGTGATGCTTGATGCTGATGAGAAAAGACCCGAAGCTCGTTTGGAGGAAGAAGCCGGATGCGATGTTTGGCGCGTGCCTTTATGATGGATAAGATCGATAAGTATGCTAGTCAGAGCGGAAGTTCGTTTGTGGCGATCCAGCAAAAACGCGCCATGGCTTTGGCATTGGGTGCAGCCATCCTTTACGACCTAACGCCTGAATATGATCGCTTTGGCTCGACTGATTATCCATCTATGGCAGATCGTATTCACGCCATGGTAACTGGCACAGGGCCGGCTCAGAGCTCAAATTTTTGGCTCTTCGCTTCCTGCCTACTAATCGGCATATTTCGCCGTACAGGACAATCGCTCCCGTTCGTAGTATCCGACAATGAAACTCTCGTTATTACGCTGGTAGAACAGCTACGTTAGCTCTTCTTTCTAGTCAAACCGGGCTGCTTACAGTGAGAGACACTCCTAAGCCATCAAAAATGGGAGTCACTAAGTAGTAAGCTGCGAGGGGACGCTTATAGCAGCCGTATGCTTGCACAGACTGGAGGTCTGAAGCTGCAGGTGCGGAATTGTAGATAAAGAAAAGCCCTCATTAAGAGGGCCTTCTTCAGAGTGCTGCTAGCTCTTGGACCAGCTTAGGCATGAAACCCAAGCGTGCGGGCTGATCTGATAGGCCGAGAAGGGGATAGACCTCTCCGCCAATACCGGGTTTCACTTCACCCGACTCAGTACGCTCTCCGTCTGTGGCGAAAACCACAAACTCGAACTTGTCCGCAATGGAACTTGGGAATTCTTTCCTCAACGATTCTTCAGACTTGCTATGCATGACCGGAGAAACGATGAAGATCTTTTGAGGCTGGATATCTTCGATCAGCTCCAAAAGGTTTGTCCGCACTACACAACTTCCAGAGATGATCGACTTAGCAATGATAAGCACCTCAGTGCTCTCGTAGCCAGGCTCTAAGAACTTGTGCACAACTGGAGCGATGCTGCTACCGCCTGGAATTTGGTAGTGGTTATTCCAGAAAACAGCCGCTTTCGTTTTGTGCTCTTGCTTGAGGGAGTCGTAGATGCCCCGGCCCAAGAAGTCAGCGTCCTCAGCGGTAGCCACCACCAGGCAGCTCTTGGAGCGAGAGATTTTGTCGCTCAGCAATTTCCCCAACAGGGAGCCAAGCTTACGCATCTCACCAGAGTAGCTTTCCGGGTTGTTCACAAACGACAGCAGGTTTCTGAGGCCTGCTTTGGCCTCTTCCGCAGCAAAGGCACTGTAGCTTCTGTTAACAATGCTCATTGTTGGTCTCCCCTGTGGGCTGTCGATCAGCAAGCATACCCGCTTCCACCGTCATTAGCAGCATGAGGACATCCCCAGGGCTGGCCAGTTGGGCGAGCTTCGATGGCTCTGGAGGGGCTGCATTGACTGCAACCTTCACTTCCATGCCATTGTAGCTGACTTTAAAAACGGTGCATTCTACCGCTACCTGTCCCATTTGGAAACGGTCAAGTAGCTCCGTCAGCCATCCCGGTGGTGTGTTCGGATCATCATTCGCTGCCACCATTTGGTCTGCCTCAGGTGGATGGAACCCGCCAAAAATATCCGGACGGGATGACGCTTTAGCCTTCGTTAGGACATCTAGAACGGTTCGGCCGTTCCGATTGTCCGCGTGCCATTGGCCGAGTACGAGACGGTAGGCCTCATCCATCCGAGACAACCTCGGGGACGCGCATAGCGCTGTGAGTGCCTCCCGAAGCGGGCCGTGCTCCATCACAAGCTCAGTGGAGCTATGCTCGTACGGAAAATATTCAGAGCGGCAGAATGTGCGCATTGCATCAGGAATTTTCGCATCGTTAGCCGCTGCCTTCGCTTCAGAGCTAACCACCAGCACCTGCTCACAAGTCGTCGCTTTGTGATGGTCAGCATCGATGACTGCCTGCATGTCGAATCGGTTCTGCATCTCTGCGTCCCAGTTCGCGGCTGAGCCATCCGAATTCTTTGCCTGATAGTTCACCTTGTGACCAGTTGTCACGTTCCGGACACATAGGTCGTCCACGAACGCGGCTTCTTGACAACTGATGCGATAGTGCTCGCACTCTGCGGGGGCAGTAGTTGCCCCGATACTGCAGACAGTGTGAACTGCATAAGCTCCTTCAAAGTCTGCGCCTTTTTTATTGTTCTCACCGCCCTGGCCGATATGCCCTAGCTTTTCGGCTTTCTTATCACCGAAGCGGGCCTCTACAAAGGCTTCTACGTCCGTGTTAGACATCATGTTCATGAGTAGGGCTCACAAGGGGCTTGTTTACTGTCTGGCCAGAGCATACATCACTTCTAAAAAAGTACAGATAGTGACATTGGCTCGTGACCCTACACCGCCGATTCGGGGGACTGGGCTTTTACCAGCATTTGAAGGGTGTTTCTTGACGCTCCCGTGGCCACACAGACCTCCGACCAACTGCTACCCCGATCCAGCATCGCCAGAATCGCGGTTTTGCACTCATGGTGCGCTGGGTGCCACTTATACGCCCGCTCAGCATGGGGCTTTTGTCGGGGATCAGTCCAATCAGTAGCCTGATAGGAGAGACTTGAGCAGCCGCACCTGATCCCTTGAAGAAAGGATGGCGGTGACGCCCAACTATCAGTCCGCTTAGAGATACCCCTACCCGTTTTGCATCGGGGCAGATCTATTTGTTCTATCTTAAGGTCCACTTCTAGCCGAGATCCGCCATTCATGATTGACCGCTTTTGGCAGATTTTGTCTGTCTTGACTATCAAGATCACATCCTCGCTCAGAGGTTAAATGCCCATGACTTTTCTAAACGACGAGCGAGGAGCCGCGCAGTCAGAAGGTAGTAATACCGCGTCGCCCCACTGCGTCGGTCGAGACGATGCTCAAGAAACCACGCAACATGCTTTCTCTGCCAAGCCCAAGGCGTCTCTCGCTGCCAGCGCTCTGCGATTGCTGCCTGAATAATCTCCGCCTGCCGCAAATGGCGTTGCCGCGTAGCGTGGGACCCAGTCAGTACACCAGCCAAGAACAGCTCCATATCGAACGGCTTACTCATGCCCGCCCCCAATGTAGGCAGCGACCACGTCGATTCGACCGTGCCCCAATTCGTAGCTGATTTGCTGTCTGGCCTCACGATCAAGGCGTAGATTTATCTCGCAGCACTTACCACCATTGATAGGAGCGCGGTGCTGGGTAGTCTGCTCATAGCGCTCACACGCGAAAGCCGCCCGTAGTTCATGAAAGCCTTTGAGGCCGTGCGCATGGAGGACGTCTCGCGCAGGGCGGACGACTTCCTGCAGAACGCTCATATAGCTTTCGTTTGGCGAAATCAGGTTGCGGCTACCTTTAGGCGATATCTGCGCCGCAAATACAAGTGCATCACGAACATGGTCATCTACCAAAACCCAACGTGGTGCTGAAGCACCGCCCCGGCCACCTTTTGTGCCGTCCTGGATGTTGATCTTGCCGAGTTCTTTAGCTTCACGGCCTAGCCGCGGCAGGTCAGCCAAGATGGCCTCACGCAAACGCATGCCCGTGGCCCGCGCCAACTGAACGATCGCTGCGGCTCTTGGTTGATGGCGGCTGCACAGCGCGTCGATGATCTGCTTTACCAGCGCGCGGTCTTGGCCCTGTGGCACCGAATGACGAACCCCGTTGCGCTGCATACCCAAGGCCTTGCTCGGACTTGGCAATTTCACATGCTGATCACCGCGAAGCGCTGCCATCGTCCTGTTCACGCTGGATAGCCGGTTTTGTGCAGTGCTGATCGCTAGCTCACCGCGCCCAACCAGACCACGCAGGTGCGCCGCATAATCCGTCAGTACCCCGCGATCAATCTGCCGCGCATCATTGATCCCGGGGCCGACTTCGGACCGGCACCATTTCATGAATGCTTGCCACCGATCACGGTGCGCCTTGACTGTGCCGTAGTGGCCGCCGCCGAACATATCCTTCAGTGCTAGCGGCCCTGCGTAGCTCAACTGCCTGCCGTAGCCGAAATTACGGCTATCCCGTTTTCCCACCAACGCCATATCCACTACCTCTTACCTATACCTCCGGTCCCGCCCCAACTTCATCCCGCCAAGAACGCTGAGTGTTATCAGGGATCAAGGCCCCTGCGGCCTGTGGGGTTGTCCACTCACGCGGGACTTGCGGCTCCTTACGTCCGGGAGCTTGGGCATCTCATGACCTGACCTCCTGAACACCTCTGAAGAAGTGGGCGGGTGGAGGCTGCACTGGCTGACGAGACCAATGCCGCGAGATCCTGAGTTGGGTGAAGGCAGCTAAGGTGATGATCGAGGCATGCCTGACTGTCAGTCAGGTGCAGTCCATTCCCTGGGCTGCGGCACCATCATCTGCATCGCTGTTGCTGGTGACTTCGGTGTTTGTCACGCCGATTGTCACCAAAGCCTTGTACGAGTTGGGCTGCAGCAGCGGTAGGAGCGCCCGTCTCTTTCCGGAAGAAAGAGACGGGCGCAGGTTGGCGCAGTGAAATGGCCAAGCGGATAGGTTGCTGCAGGGCAGCTATGAAAGGGGGAAGTTGCCGCAGTGGGCACACTGGTAAAAGTAGGCATCCATCACATCGCTGTGACCGTGCGAGCCGCCGGACGCTAATCGCACTTTGGGAGAACCACCACGGTGTGGCGTAGCTTTAAAGGTTCTGGCTACCTGGGTTGCTGTCAACGACAGCGCTTTGCCAGATCTTTTCTACGCCTGTGGATAATTCGGGTCAAGACTCGAATTTTTGGGAGTTCTGCGGCTGTGGATGAAATTATCCACCGGTGGAAATCAGTGGTTTTCCACAGACAGTTGCGTGGGCTTTAGATTTTTTTAAGTGAGGTCCATCCAAACAGGGCGGCTTTGCAGCCCTGTTTGGATGGACCCGCGTGGCAGAGCAGATTGCGAAAGTCTTACGGATGTACGTTTACTTTACTGCGGCACTTTAAAAGCCAAAGCAGTGTTAGCACCGTCGGCCAAAACAACGTGTTGAGAACGTCGTGAGCGCTTGCCTGCCAGCGCCAGTATCCGAAGCTTCCAATATCGTCTCGCCGATCTACCCACTCGCCTGCACACGCAATGATGAAAACAACCAGCCAGCCAAGGTATGGCCTGAATCGTCGGGAGCCAACGATCAACGTCAAATAGACCGCCATGCCCAAATAGATATGCAGCGCGTCTTTTGACAGTCCGGTTGCCGACACAATGGCGAGCTTGATGCTTTGTGCGGTTGAGATATCCATATCAACTCCTCCTCTCTGCGCCAATGCCAGGCTTCGCCTTTATCCGAGTAACGTTATCTCCAATCTGGTTGGCGAATTCGTGTGGAGTGACATGCTCCTGCCGGTTGGCCTCCAGGTACCGGCTCCACCAGTTCATGATCAGCCTGCGTTCCTCGATGAACTCTGCCTTGTGGATGTAAGCGGCGCGGACGTTGTTGCGTTCCTTGTGGCTCATCTGCCTTTCAATGGCGGTCTCGGACCACAGTCCTGACTCGATCAGTGCGCTGCAGGCCATCGAA